>Ga0080064_1000979_pt1 | contig 65137 bp, 52 predicted proteins | sample Subgrocontami54m_FD_69260 | JGI IMG/M metagenome (GOLD analysis project Ga0080064, IMG submission 69260) | Subsurface groundwater microbial communities from S. Glens Falls, New York, USA - GMW46 contaminated, 5.4 m (SPADES assembly) (version 2) ... | reverse complement strand
TACCGCGGCGGCGGTGGTGGTGGTGGTGGCGGCGGCGGTGGCGGCGCCCCGCGCCGGAGCGCCGACGGCAGCCTCCGCGACCGGCGGCCGAACCCCGGTGACGGCCCTCCCGGCCCGCCGCGGGCCCCGTTCGGAGGCCCTCCCGGCCCGAGCGGCCAATAGCCGATTAGCTGGCAACGTAGAAGAGCGGGCGCAGAATGCGCCCGCTCTTCTTGTTCGAAGGACCAGCGCCCAGACACCAGACACCAGTAACCAGTCACCAGCAACCAGGCGACCAGCGGAGTACACTCACAGCATGGACGTCATCACCGGCTCCATCTCCACGTATGTGTTCACCATGCTGCACGGGCGGCCCGCGTTCCTGCTGCTGTACCGCGCCCCGCATTTGCTCCACGCCGACACCTGGCAGGCCGTACACGGCATGATCGATGACGGCGAGAAGGCGTACGACGCGGCCTGGCGCGAGACCATCGAGGAGACGGGGCTGACGCCGGAGCGGTTCTTCAAGACCGACTACATCGAGACCTTCTACAGCGAGGGCACCGACGGCGTGCACATGGTGCCGGCGTTCGCGGCGTTCGTCACGGGCGCTCCCGGCGTCGAGTTGTCGGAGGAGCACACGGCCTACGACTGGTGCGGCCTCGACGACGCGCTGTCGCGGTTCGTCTGGCCCTCGCAGCATGCCGCCATCCGCCTCATCGCCGAAGCCACCGCCGGCTGGCCCCAGGTCGGCATCGGCATGACCGACATCACCGGCATGTTCGTGCTCTGAGAACCCAGAACCAAGAACCTATCGAGGCCTAGGTTCTTGGTTCTAAGTTCTTGGTTCTCCGCCCCTAACCCCTAACCCCTGATCCCTATACCCTACTCCCATGGACCTCGGAATCATCGGTTTTCAACGCTCGGGCAAGACGACGATCTTCAACGCCGTCACGCGTGGAAACGCGCAGACCGGCAGCTACGGCGCCGGCGTGCAGCCCAACATCGGCGTCGTGAAGGTGCCGGACCGCCGGCTCGATGACCTTGCAAAGATCTTCAACCCCAAGAAGTTCACGCTGGCCGACATCCGCTACATCGACTTCCCCGGCGAGGCGTTCAGCGACGGGCAGGGTCCGCCGCCGCAGTTCCTGGCGCAGCTCGCGCGCTGCGACGCGCTGATCCACGTCGTACGCTCGTTCGCCGACGAGACGGTGCCACACCCGCAGGTCACGGTCGACCCGGCGCGCGACGCCGCAGCGATGGAACTCGAGCTGTCGTTCGCCGATGCCGCGTTCATCGAAAAGCGGCTCGAACGTATCGAGGCGTCAATGCGCTCGGTGAAGGCGGGCGAACGCGATGCCGCCGAGCGCGAGGTCGCGCTGCTGACGCGCCTCAAGCAGGGCCTTGAGGCCGAGAAGCCGCTGCGCGAGCAGGAGATGAGCGACGAAGAGCGGAAGATGCTGGTCAACTACCAGTTCCTCACCGACAAGCCGCTGCTCATCGTGCTCAACATCGACGAGGGTGACGCGGCGCGCGCGGGCGAGATCGAGGCGGCGTTCGCGGCGAAGATGCAGGGGTCGCACCAGGCGGTCGCCGCGATCAGCGGCAAGATCGAGCAGGAGCTGGCGCAACTGTCCGATGAAGAAGCGGCGGAGTTCCGCAACGACCTCGGCATCACGGAGCCGGGGTTGGACCGCATGATCCGCATGTCCTACGCGCTCACCGGCCTCATCTCGTTCTTTACGGTGGGGCCGGACGAGTGCCGCGCCTGGAACGTGCATCGCGGCGCGACGGCGCCCGTGGCCGCCGGCAAGATCCACACCGATCTAGAGCGCGGCTTCATCCGCGCCGAGGTCGTCCGCTGGGACGAGTTGCTCGCCGGCGGCTCCATCGCCGAGGCGCGCAAGCACGGGCACCTGCGGCAGGAGGGCAAGACGTACGTCGTCCAGGACGGCGACTGCCTGAACATCCTGTTCAACGTGTGAGGTGGAGAGTTCACAGTCTTCAGTTCACCTCGGCGCGCGGCGTGCGGGCCGCCCCGGCAAGTGGTTCTCACCTAAGGCGGATAGAGCGCAGAACATTAGGAGGGGTGATGTGTGGAAACGCGCGACGAGCCCGGACCAGGGTGAGGAATTGGATCAACATCGCCCGAGTACAGGCGAGCATCGCGAAGTCGTGATTCGGGCCGACGGCACGATGATTGCCAAGCAGGCATGGAAGCGATGAGAGAGAACACGAGCGATTCGTCCGACTGGACCGCCGCGTGGGCGATCTCCATCGTGAAAGGCCTGGTCGATGGCGTGAAAAGCCTCGACGGCTCTTGCGAGGAGGTCGAGCGAGCCAACGCTCACTTCGCGGCCATCTACCCCGACGAAGACGAATCGATTGACTTGTCAGACAACCTCGTGTGGTGCTTCGTTACCAATGCCCTCGCAACATGCTCGCTGATCCGCCATGGGCATCGTCCAGCGTCGGACGCCCCCGGCGAGCTTTCATCTTGGATCGCTCATCTTGAGGGTGGAGAAGTTGCCTGGAGTGAAGCAGTCAGGAGAGGTGACTGGCCGATTAAGTGGCCCGAGGGCCACGAATAGGCGGATAGGTCGCTGTGTCGACGTGGATCGCGGGCGACGTCTGCATGGCCGTCTTGTGCCTAACCGGCACGCATATTCAACCGCACCAATCGGCGCACAGATCGGCGCGAATCAGAGCGCGGCCTCGTTGCCGCGCTGCAAGCGTGTGTTGCGGTGCGCGTTCACCGTTCGGCGGGCGTGCCGTTTGCGCGCGTCTCGCATTGTGAACCGCAAGCTGTGAACTGAAAACCGTCCACTGTAAACTGCCCACTGTGAACTCCAACCTGAAATCCTTCGACCGTGTCGCGCACTGCTACGACGAGACGCGCGGGCTGCCGCCCGAGGTCGAGCGCGCCGTCGCGGAGCGCATCGCCGGATTCGCGCGCGAGGCAGCCCCGTCGCCGCGCGTGCTGGAAGTGGGCGTCGGCACAGGGCGCATCGCCGTGCCGCTGGCCGCGGCGGGGTTGCGCGTGGCCGGCATCGACATCTCGCCGAAGATGCTCGGCGTGCTGCGCGAGAAGCGCCGCGACATCGACGTGATGCTCGCGGAGGCGGCGCATCCGCCCTTGCGCGCCGCCGCGTTCGACGCGCTGCTGTTCGTCCACATCCTTCACCTGGTGCCCGATGCGATAGCGACTCTGCGCGCGACGCTGCTGCTCGTGCGGCCGGGCGGCGTCGTCATCCACGCGGGCGACCAGGGGCACGTCGCGTTGCGCGCGCAGGCGGAGGATCTGATCCGCGATGCCGTCGCCGAACTGGCGCGCATCGACATCACCGATTGGGACGTGCACGAGCGCGTGCGGCTGCTGACCGAGGAGTTCTTGCGCGGCGTGTGCACCGACGTGCGGACGGTCGTGCTCGCCCGCTGGCAGACGCGCTCTCGCGGCCGCACGATGCTCGACCGGCTGGCAAGGAAAGACTTCTCGAGTTCGTGGAAAATCCCGGACGAAGTGCTGCCCGCGGTGATTGAGCGCGTCACCCCGCAGCTGGAGGCGCTGTACGGCGGCCTCGACCGCGAGTTGGAGTTCGAGCGCGCAATGATCGCCACCGTCGCCCGGCTGCCAGCGTAGGAATCGTTTCACGAACGGACGCGGGGGCGCCTGCCGTCAAATTGGCGTGCGAGATATAGGTAATCTGACACGGGCTCGTAGGCGCGAGCCCAGCGCTGTTCGCCTTGACGACCCCCCGGCACCCCTTTACAATAAGCCAACAACTGAATATTGGCTCTTATCGAGAGTGGTGGAGGGATCGGCCCGACGAAACCCGGCAACCCGCGCAGGCGGGTGCCAAATCCGACTCGCAGATGCGAGAGAGATGAGAGAATCGCGAAGCTTCTCACCACCTACGCGGACGAGAAGCTTTTTTGTGCCCGAACGATTTATGACCGACATCCAGCCCGTTGAATGGCGCGGCGATGCGCTCCGCATCCTCGACCAGACGCTGCTGCCCGGCGTGGTGCGCTACATCGATGCGCGCGACGCCGCTGCCGTGGCGGAGGCGATCCGCCGGCTGGCGGTGCGCGGCGCGCCGCTGATCGGCATCGCCGCCGCGTACGCGCTGGCGCTGGCCGCCCGCCGCGGCGACGACGTGCGCCAGGCCGCCGAAGCGCTCGCCGCGACGCGCCCGACGGCCGTCAACCTGCGCTGGGCGCTCGACCGCGTGCTCGCCGCGTCGGCTGGGGACGCCACGCTCGCCGCGGCCGAGGCGGTACGCATCCACGAGGAGCAGATCGCCGCCGACGAGCGCATCGGCCGCCTGGGGGCGGATCTGATCGCGGCCGGGGCCACGATACTGACGCACTGCAACGCGGGCGCGCTCGCGACCGGTGGCATAGGCACGGCGCTGGGCGTGATCAAGACGGCGCATCGCGACGGCAAGCGCGTACGGGCGCTGGTCGATGAGACACGGCCGCTGCTGCAGGGCGCGCGGCTGACGGCGTGGGAACTGGCGCAGGAGGGCGTGCCGCACGAGATCATCGTCGATGCGGCGGCGGCGGGCCTGATCGCGCGCGGTCACGTGCAGGCGATCGTCGTCGGCGCCGACCGCATCGCCGCCAACGGCGACGTGGCGAACAAGGTCGGCACCTACGGCCTCGCGCTTGCGGCGCAGGCGCACGGCGTGCCGTTCTACATCGCCGCGCCCGTCAGCACAATCGACACCGCGACGGCTTCGGGAGGCGGCATCAACATCGAGGAGCGTGGCGAAGACGAGGTGCTGTCGTTCGCATCGGCACGCACCGCGCCGGATGGCAGCGCGGCGCGCAATCCGTCGTTTGACGTCACGCCGGCCGCGCTGGTGTCGGCGATCATCACCGAGTGCGGCGTGCTGCGTGCGCCGTACGCGGACGCCATTGCGGGCGTGGCTCCGAAGACGGCGGTGGCGCGATGACATCCGCGCGGCTGGCCGTTATCGGCGGCTCCGGCTTCTACGAGATGGACGGCATCACCGATGTGGAGACGGTGCGCATCGATACGCCGTTCGGTGCGACGTCGGACGCCATCGTGATCGGCACGCTCGAGGGCGTGCGGACGGCGTTCCTGCCGCGGCACGGCGTCGGCCACCGTATCCTGCCGGGCGAGATCCCGCAACGCGCGAACATCTGGGCGCTCGCAACGCTCGGCGTCGAGCACGTGCTGTCCATCAGCGCGGTCGGCAGCCTGAAGGAAGAGGTGGCGCCGCTGCACATGGTGGTGCCGGATCAGCTCATGGACCGCACGCGCGGCGCGCGGCCGTCGACGTTCTTCGGCCGCGGCATTGTGGCGCACATCGGCTTCGACGAGCCGTTCTGCCCGGCGCTCAGCGGCGCGCTGTCAGAGGCGGCGGCGGCGTCCGGCGTCACGTCGCATCGCGGCGGCACGTGCGTCGTCATCGAGGGGCCGGCGTTTTCGACGCGTGCGGAGTCGGAGCTGTACCGGAGCTGGGGCGCCGACGTCATCGGCATGACGGCGCTGCCGGAGGCGAAGCTCGCCCGCGAAGCCGGCATGTGTTACGCGATGCTCGCCTGCGTCACCGACTACGACACCTGGCACGAATCGCACGACGCCGTCTCGGTCGAGATGATCGTCGCCAACCTGCGCCGCAACGTCGCGAGCGCGCGGCGCATCGTCGCGGCGGTGGCGCGCGCGCTGCCAGCCCGGACGTGCGCGTGCGCGGCCGCGCTGGCGAACGCGATCATCACGCCGCTCGACATCGTGCCCGAGGAGACGAAGCGCGACCTGGCGCCAATCCTTGCGCGCTACCTGGAGGTGGCGCGATGACGCGCGCCGAGCGCAGCGCCGCCGCCATGGCCGGCATGGACCAGTACGCCGTCCGGCCGCTGAGAGACCGCGAGCAGATTCGCCGCATCCTCGAAGGACGGCGGCCGTACGCTGCGTACGCGCTCGGCCAGCTTGAGCCCGTCCTCTTCCGCATGACGGAGTGGTGGCTGGCCAGCGGCCCGAGCAACCAGGCGTTGATGCTGCACGCGCGCGGCGGCCTCGGCAACGCCACGTTCACCATGGGCGAGGCCACGGCCCTCGAAGCGCTGCTGCGGGTGCACCCCGGCCATCATCACACCTTCCTGACCTGCGAAGTGAGCCATCTCGACACCGTGCTGCGCCACTTCGCGCTGGAGCAGCGGCAGACGATGATCCGCATGCAGGTGACGGCGGACCGCTTCCGCGCGGCGGCGGGCGGCGTCGAGGTGCGGCGGCTCACGGGCGCCGACGTGCGCGACATCAACCGGCTCTATCGCAGCGACGGCGTGCCGTCGTTCTACTCGTCGCGGCAAATCGATGATTCGGTTTACTTCGGCGTCGAGCGCGACGGGCAGCTGGTCGCGATCGCGGGCACGCATGTGATCTCCAGTGCCAGCGCGATCGCCGTGGTAGGGAACGTCTACACGCACGCGCGCTATCGCAACCAGCACATGGCGCAGGCCACGGCGAGCGCCGTCACCGAACAGCTGCTGCGCTTCTGCCGCGAAGTCGTGCTGAGCGTCGACCCGACGAACGCCCCGGCCGTGCGCGCGTACGAGCGCCTCGGCTACAGCGAGGTCGCACGGCTGATCGAGGGCGCGGCCGTCCGCCGCGACGCAACTGGCGCCGTCACCACCATGCGCCGCCTGGTCGCCCGCCTGCGCGGACGCGGCACCGGTGCCGAGATCGTGAGGCTGCCCGGCGGCTAACTGCGCACCACGCGCGCCGGGCGGCGCGCTTCACCGGCCAAGGAAGACAGAGGCGCAACCGACGCGCCCCAGAGGAAGGAACAGGGTTGACGACGAACACGATTCCACACGATGTGAAGGACCTGCGGCAGGCCGAAGAAGGCGTGCGCCGCATCGAATGGGCGGCGCGGGAGATGCCCGTCATCAGCCAAATCCGCGATCGCTTCGCGAAGGAGAAGCCGCTCAAGGGGCTGCGCGTCGCGGCGTGCCTGCACGTCACCACCGAGACCGCGAACCTGATGATCGCACTGCGGGACGGCGGCGCGGAGATCGCGCTGTGCGCCTCGAACCCGCTCAGCACGCAGGACGACGTGGCGGCGGCGCTCGTGCAGGAGTACGGCATCTCCACCTTCGCCATCAAGGGCGAGGACAACGACACGTACTACCGGCACATCGACGCGGTCCTCGACACGAAGCCGCAGTGCACCATGGACGACGGCGCGGACCTCGTCGCTCGGCTTCACCGCGACCGCATCGACCTGCTCGGCGGCGTCATCGGCGGTACCGAGGAGACGACGACCGGCGTGATCCGCCTGCGCGCCTTGGCAGGCGAGAGCCGCCTCAAGTACCCCATCATCGCCGTGAACGAGGCGAACACCAAGCACATGTTCGACAACCGCTATGGCACCGGGCAGAGCACGCTCGATGGCATCACGCGCGCGACGAACATTCTGTGGGCGGGCAAGACTGTGGTCGTGGCGGGCTACGGCTGGTGCGGGCGCGGCGTCGCCTCGCGCGCGCGCGGCATGGGCGCGCAGGTCGTCGTGACGGAGATCAACCCGCTCCCCGCGCTCGAGGCCGTGATGGACGGCTTCCGCGTGATGCCGATGGCCGATGCCGCTAAGATCGGCGATATCTTCATCACGCTCACCGGCGACATCAACGTCATCGATCGCCACCACATGGAGGCGATGAAGGACGGCGCCATCGTCGCCAACTCGGGCCACTTCAACGACGAGATCAACCTGAAGGCGCTCGAGTCGATGGCTGAGGGGCGTCGCCAGGTGCGCCCGTTCGTCGAGGAGTTCACGCTGGGCGACGGCCGCAAGCTCTTCGTGCTCGGCGAGGGCCGGCTGATCAACCTTGCCGCGGCCGAAGGCCACCCGGCGAGCGTCATGGACATGAGCTTCGCCAACCAGGCTCTCAGTGCCGAGCACCTCGTCAACAACGAGAAGAGGATGGCCGTCGCGGTCTACCCGGTGCCGGCCGAGATCGACGCCGAGATCGCCCGCCTGAAGCTGAAGGCCATGGGCATGGAGATCGACACCCTGACCGACGAGCAGCAGAAGTACCTGTCGTCGTGGGAGAGCGGGACCTAAGCGGGATGTGACGTAGGGGTGAGGCGCCGCAGTCTGGCCCATCCGAGGAGGAAACAATGACCACAACGTTCATGAGCGCGCAGTCGCTCCTGCTGACATCTGAGTCGGTGACCGAGGGGCACCCCGACAAGATGTGCGACCAGATCAGTGATGCGGTGCTCGACGCGATCCTGCGCGAAGACCCGATGGGCCGCGTCGCCTGCGAGACCGCTTGCACTACCGGCCTCGTCGTCGTCATCGGCGAGATCACGACGACGACGTACGTCGACATCCCGTCGATCGTGCGCGACACCGTGCGCGACATCGGCTACAACAACCAGCACTACGGCTTCGACTGGGAGACGTGCGGCGTCGTCGTCTCCATCAAGGAGCAGTCCGGCGATATCGCGATGGGCGTCGACAGGGCGCTCGAAGCGAAGGAGGGCGCCGGGCTCGGCGACGACCTGGACACCGGCGCCGGCGACCAGGGCATGATGGTGGGCTTCGCCTGCAACGAGACGCCGGAGTTCATGCCGCTGACCATCTCGCTGGCTCACCGCCTCTGCCGGCAACTCGCCTACGTGCGCAAGATGGGCGGGCTCTCGTACCTGCGCCCGGACGGCAAGTCGCAGGTCACCGTCGAGTACGAGTACGGCAAGCCGAAGCACATCAACACCGTCGTCATCTCGACGCAGCACGACCCGGACGTCTCGCGCGAGGCGCTGCACAACGACGTCATCGAGCACGTGATCAAGCCGATCCTGCCGGGCGACCTGGTCGAGACGGCGCCGCGCATCCTGATCAACCCGACGGGCCGCTTCGTCATCGGCGGGCCGATGGGCGACGCGGGACTCACGGGCCGCAAGATCATCGTCGACACCTACGGCGGCATCGCCCGCCACGGCGGCGGCGCGTTCTCCGGCAAGGATCCGACGAAGGTCGACCGTTCGGCGGCGTACGCGGCCCGCTACGTGGCGAAGAACCTCGTGGCGGCCGGCCTGGCCGATCGCGTCGAGCTGCAGCTCTCCTACGCGATCGGCGTTGCGAGGCCGACGTCGATCTCCGTCGAGACGTTCGGTACCGGGCGCATCGACGAGGACAGGATGCTCAAGCTGATCGACAGCCACTTCGACCTGCGGCCGGCGGCCATCATCCGCGACCTGCAGCTGCGACGGCCGATCTACCGGGCGACGGCTGCCTACGGCCACTTCGGGCGCGACGACATCGATGCGCCGTGGGAGCGCACCGACCGGGCGGCGGCGTTGCGGGCCGATTCCGGCGTCCGCGGCGAGCCCGAGGGTGTCGCCGGCGCCTGAGGCGCGTCCAACGGACAATAAAGGAGAGGGGCCGGCATGACGCTGGCCCCTCTTCCTTCCTGCCGAGGGAGGCAAGGTAAGCGCAAGTGCAGACGCGCTCAGCCTCAGCCGCGAGGCCTGAGACGCAATACGCGCCGCAGGAGCGCCCCCCGCACTAACGGCCACGCCGCTTCCAGCCGCCGCGCTTCGTCGTCGGACAACTCCTTGTGGCCGAAGCGCGCGCGCTCGTATGTCGCGGCGATGTAGCGCGAGGCGCCGGTTCCCGGCACGTCGCCGCTGAGCCGCGCGGCGAACTCACGCGGCGTCTCGTTCGGCCGCGGTCCCATCTTCCCCAGCGTCGCCAGCCGCCGCGTCTTCTCCCACAGCTGTGCCGGCCGTGGCATGCCCCCGAGGCCGTACTCCCAGGCGAATCTGCCCGCGCCCGCGGCGAGGGCCAGCACGCCGGCTGCCGCTCCCAGCAGCGCGAGCATCGGCAGCAGGCCCGAGCCGTCGTTCGGTTGCTCCGGCGGCAACGCGGGCGCATCCGCCGCTGGCTCGATGCCGAGATCGATCGGCTCCTCGCCGCGGATGTTCGGGTCGGGGATGTCCGGCTTCGTAGTGGTCGGCGCGAGCGTGCCGGGTCGGTTGATCAGCGGCTCGGAGGGCGTCGGGCTGAACTCCACCCAGCCGATGCCCGGGAAGTACACCTCGGGCCACGAGAACGCGTTGCGTTCGGTCAGCTTGAAGGTGTCGCTACCGCCTTCGCGCTGCGACGCGTCAACCGCATAGCCCGTCGCCACGCGCGCGGGAATGCCGAGCGAGCGCAGCATCACTGCCATTGCCGACGCGTGGTAGTCGAAGTAGCCCGTCTGCAGGTCGAACAGGAAGTAGTCCACGGTGTCGCGGCCGGGCGGCGTCACCGGCACGTCGTAGGTCACCGGGAACGAGCGCACGTACGCCTCGATCGCGGCGGCGCGGTCGTATGGCGTCGTCCCGGCGCCGCGCGTCACCTCGCGCGCCTTGCGGCGCACGCGGAACGGCAGGTTCTCGGGCAGCGAGAGATAGCGGTCGGTGACCCACGCGGGGTACTCATCGCCCGCGGCCTGCAACTGCTCGATCGATGCGACGCTGACGCTGCCGGTGACCTCGTACTCGGCGCCGTTCCGGAGGTGATCTTCCGGCTTCAGGCTGCTGACGTCCGCCGGGTCCGCGCCGGCCCGGACGTCAGCATCGCGGTCGGCCTGCACCGGCTGGCCGAGGCTGTAGAGGACGCCGTTGTTGCCTCCCTGCACCTTCACGTTGATCGTGATCTCCTTGCGGGTGTCCGGAACGGCGGGCTCCGGCGCATCGGCGCGGTCGCCGGCCGCCAGCGGCACGTCGCTTTCGATGTTGAGCTTCCAGCCCTCGGCGGTGTACTCGTCGAAGGACTGTGCGCGGAGGAACGCCGCGACCTCGGGCGTGATCTTTACGTCGATCTCCACCGCATCCCTGTCGCTCAGGGCGATCTTGCCCTGGAAGGCCAGCGTATCGCGCAGGTTGTGCACGGTGATCGGCTTCTTGGCGTTGACCGAGATGAACACGCGCGCCAGCGGCTGAAGACGTTGGACGTAGGGCTCGGTAAAGTCGTTCCACCGCTGGTGCGCCGTGTCGGACCGGTTCGCCAGCGGCAGCGTCCACACGAACGCCAGGATGCCGACGGTCACCCAGAACGAGACGTTCAGCACCGACAGGCTGATGAACTCGGGGTAGACGATGCCCGCGTCGTCCCATTCCTGCTCCTTGCGCGCCACGTGCAGCCGCATGATCAGCAGCACCGCGCCGAACACGAAGACGATGAACGCAGGGCTGAACTGCCCCGGGATGAAGCTGATGTTCCACATCAGCGCCGTGCCGCCCGGCACCAGTCCCAGCCACGGGTTCCGCCAGCGGAAGATCGCCCACGATGAGACGTACGTGCCGATCCACGTTACCACCAGCACCAGCACGATGAACGGCAGCGTATCGCTGCTGATGCCGCTCTGTGTGGCGGCGGACCACCAGACGTACATGCGGTCGACGAGATGATCGACGCGCACCGCGGGCGAGCTGCCGGGGATGATCGCCACCAATTGCAGCAGCACGAGCGCCGCGCCCGCGAGCAGCGCGATCGGGTGGAGCAGCAGCGCGTTGACGCGCACGCGCGACAGCGCGTAGCCGATGATCAGCGCCGAGAAGCCGATCGGGTAGAGCGACGGCATGTCGTCGACCCAGCCGGCGCTGTCGATCGAGGCGACGACGCTCATGAAGACGCACGCCGTGATGAGGAAGGTCAGCCACGCTTCCCAGGGAACGAACGACGACAACGGCGCGTCGCGCGACGGCGCGTCATCGTGCCGCTTCTGGAAGATCTCGTCCCAATTCGCTTCGCGCATCAGACTCCGTAGAACCTAGAACCTAGAACCTGGTCCCTAGTCCCTAGTCCCTAGTCCCTACCTAGCCTCCGACTTCCGCGGCGAGCGCCGTCGGCAGGTCATCGGCGTGCTTCACCATGTACGTGAACACGTCCGTCACCGCGAGCGAGGCGAACACGTCGAGCGAACTCGTCTCGCCGCCGAACGTGCTCGGCTCCATGACGATCGCTGCCACCTTCACGCCGCGCGCCTGCAGCGCACCGAGACCGGCAACCCACTCCTCGTTGGTCGATGGCGTGATCGCGATCACGGTCGTGTGGCGGCCGAAGCGGCGTGCCTCGTTCGCCAGCAGGCTCCCCAGCGGCACGTCGCCCCACGCGCGCGCCATCGCCAGCGACTCCAGGATGCGCGTGTACTGCGGCAGGCCGCGCTCCGCTTCGACCGCGTCGAAGCCGCGGCCGTACGACAGGAAGCCGACGGTGCGGTTCGCCGTCAGGAAGTAGCGCGCGACGGACGCCGCGATGGCGACGCCGTACTCCTCTGTGGAGTCGTCGCCGTCGCCCACGTGCACGTCGCGCTCGAGGTCCAGGATCACCCAGATGTCGCTCGCCGGGTCCAGCTCGAAGATCTTGACCATCAGTTCGCCCGTGCGGGCGGTGCTGCCCCAGTGGATGCGGTTAAAGCTGTCGCCGAACTCGTACTGCCGCACGCCGGATGCGTTCGGCGTCACGTAGTGGGTGCGGCGGCGGAAGCGCCCCTCGCCCGGCAGGTTCGCCGGCGGCACCGAGAACTGCGGCAGCTCGACGGCGCGCGGGTACACGAGCACGTTCTGCGCGCGCCCGTACGTCCGCGTGTGCCGGAACATGCCGAAAGGGTCGCCCGTCGTCACGGTCACCGGCCCGACGGCGTACAGCCCGCGCCGGCGGATGGTCGAGCGGATGCGCCAGGTCTTTGCGCCGCCCCAGCCGATCGTCACGACGCGCTTCGCGGCGTGGCCGGGCATCTCGCTCGGGTCGTCGACTTCGAGCCAGATCTTCGGCCACCAGCCGCGGTTGCGGATGGTGATACGCTCCTCGTACTGCGCGCCCTCCTGCAGGCGGTCGGTGGAGCGGTCGGGTGTGACGTCGAGCCCCGCCAGGTTCAGGCGCGACCACACGTATGACACCGCCACGCCGACCATCGCGACGTAGACCAGCCGCCACGTCAGCCAGAAGCCGGTGGAGATGGCGATGACGATGCAGGTCGCCGAGAGCAGCACCACCGCCGTCAGCGTGCGGTTCGTGACGAAGAAGTGCCGGTACAGGCGGACGAGACGCCGCATGATGTTGTGCCTAACGCGCCGCGCGCTGTTCGCTGCCGCTGGGCCGCGCCCTGGCCCCCGGCACCGGCACGCGGTCCAGTGTCTGCTCGACGACTTCGAGCGCCGTCGCGTTCTTCACGCGCGCCGATGGGCTGATGATGATGCGGTGCCCCAGCGTGGCGTAGGACAGCGCCTTGATGTCGTCCGGCACCACGAAGTCGCGGCCGTCGAGCAGCGCGCGCGCCTGCGACGTGCGGTAGAGCGCGAGCGAGCCGCGCGGCGACGCCCCCAGGTACACCGAGCCGTGCTTTCGCGTGCCATCGACGATCATCACGATGTACTGCTTGATCAGCGGGTCGACGTAGATGTCCTTCACGGCGCGCTGCATGCTCAGCAGCTCGTCCGGCCCGGTGACGCGTTCGAGCGCGTCGATCGGGTGCTGGCGCTGCTGGCCCTCCATGATCAGCACCTCGTCCGTCGCCGTCGGGTAGCCGAGATGGATGCGCATGATGAAGCGGTCGAGCTGCGCCTCGGGCAGCGGGAACGTGCCTTCGTACTCGATGGGGTTCTGCGTGGCGAGCACCATGAACGGCGCCGGCATCTTGTGCGTGACGCCGTCGACCGTCACCTGCCGCTCCTCCATCGCCTCCAGCAGCGCGGATTGCGTCTTCGGTGTAGCGCGATTGATCTCGTCGGCCAGCACCACCTGCGCCACGATCGGCCCCGGCCGGAACTCGAAGTCGCCGGTCTTCTGGTTGTAGATCGAGACGCCGCTCACGTCGCTCGGGAGCAGGTCGGGGGTGAACTGGATGCGCTTGAAGCTGCACCCGGTCGAGGTGGCGAGGCTGCGGGCGAGGATCGTCTTCCCGACGCCCGGCACGTCCTCGATGAGGACGTGGCCCTGGCACAGCAGCGCGATCAGCGCCTGCCGCACCTCCGCCTCCTTACCGATGATCACCTTCTCGACGTTGGCGATGATGCGTTCCGCGATGATCTTGGGGTCTTCCATGGGTCCTCCCGATGGCAATCGAGGAGCGCAGTGCGCTCAGTGTGTGTACGTGCGCGGCGGCAGGAAGGTTCCTGATTATATCAGCGCAGCCAAAGTGTTTTGCCCGCCGCGCACCCTACGCGCCGCCGGCGGCTTCCGTCCTTAACAGTTCCTTAGCATCCCGGGGCGACGGAGAACAGACACGAGGGCCGTCTGCGGGATCGCAGAACGGACAGCAGACAACAGAAGGTGATGGGCGGAGTGCGGTCAGATTACGCCGCGCTCGCGCAGGAAGGGGATCGCGCCCGCGACCGCATCGGCCGGCTGGTGCTGGTTGATCTCGAACACGCGCAGCGCGGACGGCGGCAGTCCCGCGGCGATGTAGTCCCACGCGACGTCGCCGTGCCCCGGCGCGCGGTGGTCGCCGATGCCGTCGACGTCGTGCAGGTGCGAGCCGATGCAGCGCGGGCCGTTCGTGTCGAGCCAGCGCCGCTTGTCGACGAGCCCGAGCCGCCATTGCACTTCAGCGTGACCTACGTCGTGCCAGTAGCCGGCGGCTTCGTGCGCATAGCCGTCGAGCAGCGCCGCGCACTCATCCGGCTGCGGGATCTCGTGGTAGTGCAGGCGGTTCTCGATGCCGATGGCGATGCCGGCGTCCTCGGCATGGCGCGCGAGTTCGCGCAGGCTGCGCGCGGCCTGGTCGAGCCACGGCTCCGCCTGCTCGGCGCGTAGCGCGTGGCAGCGCTCGCGCAGCATCTCGACGTGCTCGCCCTCGCGCGTGCCGGCGTCGTACAGCCGCCGCAGCTCGCGCTCAGGCTCGAACATCGCATGGCCCACCGCGCCCAGGTGGACCACGACGAAACGCGCGCCGGCCTTGTGCGCCAGATCGATGCTGTGCTTCGTGTAAGCGATGGCCGCGCGGTGCTCATCGATGTCAGGCGAGGCGAGATTGAGGGCGCTGTTCGCCCTGTTGGCGCCGTCGCGCACGAGCGGCGCCGGCGCGTGGATGGAGGAGATGGGAACTTCGTGGAAGCTCATCAGGCGGTCGAAGGGCGCGCTGGGCGTCAGGTGGCTGATCTCAATCGCGTCGTACCCGAGCGCCAGCGTCTCCTCGACGAACCGGTGCATGTCCTCGACAAATCGGTCCTGCTGCGCCCACATGGTAGAAAGCGAAAGGGTCATGCCGTGAGTGTAGATGCGGGAGGCGGCAAGTGGGAGGCGACCCCGCACGTGTCGAACACGACCTCGTGGCTGACTAGGGGAGCGGAATCAGGGGCGTTCAGCACGGCTCGGCCGCGGAAGTCGCCTTGTAGGAAACGAGGGCTAATCCGCCAGTAGTCGGGCTTGGCCATGCCATCCCTTCAGGCGTCACTTCCTTGGGCGCGCCCGTTTCTTGCCCGGGACCTGTAGTTCAATCTGCGGAAAGTCGTGTCTCATTATGATCTCAACGAGGCCTTGTACATCGGCGCAGCGACCCGCGAACTTAACTGGTGCTGGAGGTTTATCAAGCGGCAAGCCAAACGCCTTCCAAGTAGTCCAAACTTCGTCGTCGGGGTCCTCCCACGTCCGCAGCCACATTGACCGGAATCTATCCATGTACGCTGCGCCAAAAGCGAGTCCCTCGGTGAAAGATATGAAGCTGAGTTGATACGCGAACGGGACTTCGACCTGTTTCTTCTGCCACCCGCTGAGTGACAGAGCCGGGGCGCCCTTCCGCTGTAGCTCGGTCATGACGAAGAACGTCAAGAAGTCTTCAGCCACATCTGCGCCGCAACGTCGTACCAGCTGATCCGTTCGTCTGCGTCACGGTGGAGGTCGCCGAGAAGCGCCGCAGGTTCGTACCCGGGCGACATGAACGTAAGCGCAATCTTGTCGACCGCGTCGTGATAGACATACCCGACAATCGCTCCAAGTTCGTAAGCCCGCAGCTGAACCGCGACCAAGCGCGGGAAGGTGATCTTTGGCTGCCCGAACAGCGGTTTTGTCGTGGCCTGTTCCAGGAGATCGACGACGAGCCTGTATGGCAGCACAGGGGGCGATGGCGGAGGCAGCAGTTTGCGAAGATCCACGGTTCAATCCCCAATCGCAACAAGTATAAGCCAGATGGGTTGAACCAACGATAACTACAGCGTTTCCGGTACGGATCGCCGAATCTGACGCACAGCGCTGGTGGGTGGTTGTTGCGCCCACATGGTGCTGAGTGAGAGCGTCACGGCGTCTCTGCGCCGCCGTCGCGCGGCACCAACGGCTCAAACAGCGCGATCAACGCTGGGATGTCAATGACAGCTGTGGCCCACACGAGATCGATGCTGACGCGCACGTGTTCGTGGGGGAGTCGCTGCCTCATGCCGATAATCGCCGGCCAATCTATCTCTGGATGGCCCGTCCGGAACTCCTCGCTCGTGCGTCTGGCGGCCTCTCCGATGCTCTGGATGGCCAGCATCGTCGCGAGTTGGAGGTTGTCGTCGGCAGCGAAATCTTCGTGCGATAATCGTTCGGTGTGATCGCGTACACGCCTCGCAAGCATCAACATGTGGAGGACGAGCGCGCTGTCGTCAGGCTGCCGCATATACCAGTTGCGCGCTGCTTAAGATGTTGCGCCGGCGGATCCAGTCCCGGCAGAACGCCGCGATCTGTGACTCGGTCACTCGAAGTCGAGCCAGGATCTCGTCCATGCGCAAACTATAACGGATGCAGGTTTCACCGAACCGCAAACACCACCCGCCGCGAGACTGTCGACAAGACCGCCCGATCGCCGGTCTGTTGTCTCTCGTCTGTTGTGCCGCCTACCCCACGCTCCGACGCAGTTTCGCGGCGAGGTCGCCGCGGTCCGCCACCTCGATGCGGTCGAGTTCGAGCCACGCCTGCATCTGCCGGAGCTCGGCGGCGAGATCAGGGACCACCTTACGCGCGTCCCGCCCTGGCTCCAGGAACGCGCTCTGCACCATCAACACCTTGCGCTGGCGGTCGGCCTTGAGGTCGCATCGGGCGACGAGGGTGTCGCCGAGCAGGAACGGGAACACGTAGTAGCCGTAGACCCGTTTGGGCTCCGGCGTATAGATCTCGATCCTGTACTTCATGCCAAACAGGCGCTCCATGCGGCTGCGCTCCCAGACAAGTGAGTCGAACGGGGTGACGAGCGCTCGGGCGTGAATGGACCGCGGTACGCGCACGCCACGTGGCATGTAGGCAGGCTCCGTCCACCCGTCGACGTGGGCGGTCAGCAGCCGTCCTTCTTCGACCAGTTCCGACACGAGACGTTTGGCGATCGGCTTGGCACGCCCGCCGTCCTGGCCCTCCGGGCGGTCCCAATACGGCCCTGGTGGCAGTCGATCGCGCCATCCGTCGATCATGAGGTAGCCGGTGATATCGCCGAGCGTCCCGATGCCGTATGCCTTCGCCCCGAGACAGATCAACTGCTTCATCGCCTCCTCCCGCGGCGGCGCCGGCTCATCGAGTGCCGCGCGAGGGATGACGCGCTCTGCGATGTCGTAGAGCCGCTCGAAACCACGACGTCCAGCAATGGCGACGAGGCCGGAGTTGTACAGGTGCTCGAGCGTCGCTTTCCCGTCGCCCCAGCCCCACCAGTTCCCCGAACGCTTGCCTGGATTGGACAACTCCGCCGCGGCGATGGGTCCGCGCTCGGCGACCTCAGCGTAGATGCTCGCCATGTAAGCTCCCGGCTCGGACCGCATGTACTCCTGCGTCTCTTCGGCGTGCATGCGATACCGCACGAGCGGATACAACGAGATCGGCAGCAGGCACGCTGCGTGTCCCCAGTACTCGAAGAGCTCGCGTTTTCGGTAGGCAAGGGAGTCAAGCGCGTCCATCGGATAGAGACCGAGCCGCGCGAACGCCGGGACGTAGTGCGCCCGCGCGAGCACGTTGACCGAGTCGATCTGGAAGGCGTGCAGCCGTGAGGCCAGCTTGCGGAGCTGCCCGACCGAGGGCGTCGCCGGTTTCGGACCGAATCCCTGTGAAGCGACGGCGAGGCGACGCGCTTCCGGCAGAGAGAGCGTGATCGACATGGCGCGAAGTATAAGGTGCGCCGCAGTCTGCGCGCCGGTCTCGCACCCGTGGGGTCTCAGAGTTAACCCCTCCACCCTTCGTGTCCTGTTGACACCAACTCCCGCATCGTGATAGGGTGTGTTAGTGTCGATGTGACACTAAGTAGTCGGCCGCTCGACACGAGCGCGCCGGCCGGAGGATCCGCCGATGACGATGCTGGCAACTCCCACGAAGCGTCCCGCCGCCGCGGGCGGCATCGCCTGCGAGAGCGACTCCATCGAGACGGTGCCGCTGACCGAGGAGCGCTCGTTCGCCTACTGGCAGCAGGACATCCCGCAGTCGTACTGGTCGCTGACGGCGGCGGAGCTGGCGGACCGCATCGCCGCGGCGCGCGCGAAGCTCGGCAGGCGGCTCGTCGTGCTGGGGCACCACTACCAGCGCGAGGACATCATTCAGTTCGCGGACTTTCGGGGCGACAGTTTCAAGCTGTCGCAGTGGGCGGCCGAGCGGCCCGAGGCGGAGTACATCGTCTTCTGCGGCGTGCACTTCATGGCCGAGGCCGCCGACATCCTCAGTGCGCCGCACCAGAAGGTGATGCTGCCGAACATGGCCGCCGGCTGCTCGATGGCCGACATGGCCGACCCGGACGACGTCTACAACGCGTGGGCGGAGTTGGAAGAGCTCGGTATCGCGCAGGACACGCTGCCAATCACATACATGAACTCCGCGGCGTCGCTGAAGGCGTTCGTCGGCGAGCGCGGCGGTGCGGTGTGCACGTCGAGCAACGCGAAGAAGGTGCTGGAGTGGGCGTTCGCGCAGAAGAAGCGCGTGCTCTTCTTCCCGGACCAGCACCTCGGACGCAACACCGGCCACGCCATGGGCGTGCCGCCGGAGCAGATGCTGCTCTGGGGCTGGGCGCGCCCGTACGGGTCGATGGGCGGCCAGACGCTGGAGGCGCTTCAGCAGAGCCGCATCATCCTCTGGGCGGGCCACTGCTCGGTGCACCAGCGATTCACGCCGCGGCAGATCGCCGAGGCGCGCGCGCAGTACCCGGACATCACGGTGATCGTGCATCCCGAATGCCGGCAGGAGTCCGTGCAGGCATCCGACCTCAACGGCTCGACGGAGTTCATCGCCAAGACCATCGCGAACGCGCCCGCCGGCTCGAAGTTCGCCGTCGGCACCGAGATCAACCTCGTCAGCCGCCTGGCGAAGGAGAACCCCGACAAAGTGGTGTTCTGCCTTGACCCGGTAGTGTGCCCGTGCTCGACGATGTATCGCGTGCACCCGGCCTACCTGGCGTGGACCATCGAATCGCTCGCCGAGGGCCGCGTCGTGAACCAGGTCATCGTCCCGGACGCCGTGCGCGCAAACGCCAAGCTGGCCCTCGACCGGATGTTGGAGATTCGGTAGTTCACAGTTGTCAGTTCACAGTTGACAGTGACAAGCGGCGCGGGCCCAATCGGCCCGCGCCGCTGCTATTCGCGACCACTGTGAACTGACAACTGTTGACTGTGAACTACCCTACGGTGTCGCCAGCGCCCTGCGTACGAAGCCCGGCATCAGCGCGGCGATCGGCGAGGACGGCTCCGAGATGTCGTTGATCTCGATGCCCTGCGGCGTGAAGCGCCAGGTGCGATAGCCCTCCGGGCGGATCTTCAGCCTGCCGCAGATCTTCTTCGCCGCCGCGCCGCAGCCGACCGGCACGAAGAGGTAGAACGCCTGCCCCGGGATCGATGCCGCCGGCGCCCAGTTGGCGCGCGCTTCGTCCTCGTTCACTTCTTCTGTGATGGCGACCACGGCCGTGATCTTCAGCAGCGTCTCGGCCGTCTTCACCTTGTCGACCACCACGATGTCCGGCGCCAGCTCTCGCTTGCCGGACTGCACCGCCATCGTCACCTCCGGCAGGTTGACGAACGTGCGGTACGACGGGTGCGCCGTCGTCGGGAACTTGAAGCGCAGCTCCGCGATCTGCTGGGCGGCCTTGGTCCGCGACTCGTCCTTCGTCCGCTCGCTGCGGTTGAGCAGCTGATCGATGTCTTCCCAGCGCGTCTCTTCGCTCACGGGAGCCTCCGGTGTGGTGAAACTGGATTCGGACGCAGGTTAGTGCACGTGCGGGCGGGAGACAAGCCGCGCCGCTGGTGCGGCGAGAACACACAGCAGAGAACTGGAGCCGGGCGTCTACTTCCCCTTCGCCTGCTGTTCCTTTACCCGGAAGAGGACGATGCGCCTCACGAGCGCGTACGGAACCGGCTGGTCCGTCGGGAATTGCACCGAGCCCTTCGCGCCCTTGTACGGCGATAGTTCTTCCTGAAAGGCTTCCGTGCCCGAGGGCGTCGGATAGAAGCCGATGTGGTTCTTCCACGCCGCGAAATGCACCAGGTTCTTGCCGTTCAGCTTGAACGTAGGCATTTGATAGCTGATCGCCTCGACTGCTCCCGGCGCCGCTTTTCGGATGGTCTGCCGCATCTTCTCCAGGAGCGCCTGGACCTCGTCCGGGAAGGTGTCGATGTAGTCGTCTATCGTGTTGAATTGCTTCTTGTCAGCACGCATGTCGGAACACCCAACTGCTGCATTTCCTGGCTGGCGGAGGGGGTGGGATTCGAACCCACGGTCGCCTTGCAGCGACAACCGTTTTCAAGACGGTCTCCTTCGGCCGCTCGGACACCCCTCCGCGGCTGCCGTATTGTAGCGCGGGCGCGCGAGGCCGCCGGCGGAGGCGGCTTCCAGGTGTCTACGCCGGCAGCACATTTCGTAGCGGGATCGCCGAATTGAGATCAAGCGCGCCTTGAGCGCAAGGCCTTCACGTGCTTCATGCTCTTGTCGGCAGCCAGTCGCGCGTATTCCCTGGATTCGACAGCGTACAGCGCGACGTTCCCGTCGGCATCGTTGTGAATGCCCCAGCCGTAGCGTTTACCAAGCGCCGAAGATCGCAGGCATGGTTGCGGTCGTGCAAGAAACCTCTTGCGTTCGGCCGGCCGTTCCTCCGCAGGAATCCCCTGGTGTTCGGCATACGTGGCAAACAAGACGTCTTCCTGCGTGTACTCGTACGGGTGGTTGGCGATCATTTCGTACTGCAGCAACGGGATAGTCTTCGCGCCATTTCTTGGTTGTGGAACCTCGGCGGCGCTGACGGGGCTGTCGTCTGCTACTTCGATAAACGTGCTGAAGTAGTTCATAGGCCGTCAGGTTCGGCTCCTCCACACACTCCGCGGCTGCCGTGCCGCATTGTAGCGCGGGCGCGCGCCGCCGCCGCGGCGGTCGCATGCCGCCGCGCCCTCGGATAGTATGTGACGACGCGGCCGGGGTGTCGCGCGCGTGTCGTCATCCGCGCCACGAGATGGCATCGCTCCCGCTGAGAGCTGATAGCTGATAGCTTCCACCATGAAGATCTGCTTCCTGATGTACCAGGGCAACATGTACTCCGGCGGGCAGGGGGTCTACCTCTACTACCTCACGCGAGAACTCGCCCGCATGGGGCACGACGTGCACGTCATCGCCGGGCCGCCGTACCCCTCGCTCGATGAGTCGGTGACGGCGCACAACATCAAGGACTACAGCTTCTGGAGCTACCACCATTACAAGAAGGACTTCGTCTTCAACCGGCCGCCCCTGAGCTACTTCCACCCGGTCAACTTCTACGAGCTGATCTCGACGCGCATCACGCTGTCGTCGCTCCTGGCCAACTTCAGCATTCGCGCCTATATCAAGCTGCGGGAGCTGTCGAAGGAGCACCGGTTCGACGTCGTGCACGACAACCAGACGCTGAGCTACGGCGTGTGGGCTATGCACAAGACCGGCTTCCCGCTCGTCGCCACGATCCATCACCCGCTGAAATACGACCTGCGCAACGCCCTGCGCCAGTCGCGCAGCACGTACGAGAAGGCGCGCCGCATCCTCTGGTCGCCGTGGATGATGCAGGAGTGGGCGGCGAAGGGCGTCGACCGCGTCATCGTCGTCTCGGAGACCTCGCGCGTCGATGTCGAAGCGGCGTTCGAGCTGCCGCCGGAGCGCGTGCGCACGGTGTACAACGGCATCGACACCGACACCTTCAGGCCGCTGCCCGGCATCGAGCGCCGGCCGGACAAGCTGCTCTACGTCGGCAACTCGGAGGACCGCAACAAGGGCGCGCGCTACTTCCTGGAGGCGCTGAACATCCTCAAGGACGAGCTGGACTTCCGGGTGACATTCGTCGATAACGAGAAGTGGCGGCTGAAGCTGGTGCCGGGGCTGGTGGACGAGTTCGGGCTGAACTCGCGCGTTGACTTCACCGGCCGCATACCGACGCCCGACCTGGTGCGTCACTACAATGAGGCGAAGCTGCTCGTCACGTCGTCGGTGCATGAGGGCTTCGGCCTGCCGCTGGCGGAAGCGATGTCCTGCGGGACGCCGACGGTGGCGACGAGGATCGGCGCCTACGAGGAGATCGTCGAGCACGGGAAGAGCGGCTGGCTCGTGCCGCCCTCGAACCCGCAGGCGCTTGCGGACGCTATCCGGATGATGTGGAATGACGCATCCTTGCGGCAGCGGTTAGCGGAGGGCGGCCGCCAGCGCATCCTCGAGAAGTTCAACTGGCGCAAAGCCGCCGAGGAGACGCTGGCCGTGTACGAAGAGATCGTGCCGCCGAAGCGCCGGGCTTTCGCGTGGAATACAGCGCCGCAGACGTAACGCTGGCTGGTTACCAGGCCGGGGGTTAGGTCGCGTTGACCGCGCCAAACTTCCAGCGAACACCAGAGGGGCAAATCCGTAGGTTCTAAGTTCTTGGTTCCAGGTTCTCAAGTTGCCAGATAACATCGTCAACATCGACTTCCATCGCCATTTCCACATCCAGCCGGGCGATCGCGTGCTCGATCTGGGCTGTGGCAACGGACGCCACACCATGGAGGCAGCGCGCTACCCCGGCCGCATCGTCGGACTCGACTTCTCGCGCGACGACCTGGTCGCCGCGAAGTTCATGTACGACGATCTGGTGCGCAAGGGCAAGCTGCAGGGGCGCGCCGACTTCATCGTCGGTGACGCGCAGAACCTGCCGTTCAAGGATGGCGCCTTCGACAAGTCGCTCTGCACCGAGGTCTTCGAGCACATCCCCGACGACCGGCGCGGCATCGCGGAGTTCATCCGCGTGACGAAGCCGGGCGCGCAGACGGCCGTCAGCGTGCCTGCGTTCTGGCCCGAACGCGCCTACTGGGCGCTGAGCTGGCACTACTGGCACTCGCCGGGCGGCCACGTCCGCTGGTACCGGCAGGGCGAGATGCGCCGCATCCTCGAAGAGAGCGGCATGCACGTGGAGTTCGAGCGGCGGCGCCACTCGTCGCAGAGCCTCTACTGGTTCCTGCGCTGCATTCACGGCCTGCCGAACGAGAACTTCCCGCCGGTGCGCCTCACGTGGAAGCTGATCAACGTCCACCACAACCGCCGCTTCAAGCTGCTGGAGTATCTGGAGACCGTCGCGAACCTCGTCATCGGCAAGGATCTCATCCACTACGGGCGCAAGCGCGGCACTCCGGCGGCGGTCTCGCACAACGGAGCGTCGGCGCCCGCCGCCGTGCGCTCCGGCGAAGGATAGGCGCGGGTACCCGCCGTGCCGGACACGGTGAACCCTGAGCTGCCATCGTCCCGCGAGACGACCGAGCAGCGGGAGCAGCTTCCCGAGCGCGCGGACCGAAGAAAGACTAGCCCGCGCGGTCCTGCTGAAGAACCCGACGCCCACCGCCGAACGGGTCTCCTGAACTGGAAGCTCGGATGTTTGGCTACCGTGGCGATCGCCGCCGCGCTAGCTAGTGCCTGCGGCGTGTGGGCGTATCGTGAGGCGTGGCCCCAGGACGTTGAGATCCACAATGAGACCGACGAAATCCTGCGAATTCAAGCGGATGTCTACTTCTGCCCCTCGAAGCTCATCGCACCGCACTCCAATGCGGTGTACACGAGCGATTGGCTGTGCGCTCGGCCGCGAATCACGTTCAGTTCGCCGTACTTCATCGACGTTGAGTGCAGTTGGCGCGCCGCTAGGGCGCGCCAACCGGTGGTTGTCAGGCCCGATCTGGTGAGCTGTCAGGACGGGGTTCCCATGCCGGCGTCGCCGCCGCAACGCTGATCGTGATCATGGCGGCCGGTCTGCGTCTCCGTACGGCAATCCGCTACCATAGCTCTCGATATGGCATCCAAACTCGACCGCTTCCAGTCGATTGACCCCGCGCTGCTCGAGATTGGCGCGCAGGACCGCGTGATCGACCTCGGCTGCGGCACCGGGCGCCACGTGCTCGAACTGGCGAAGTCGCCCGGCACCATCCTGGGCGCCGATATCTCGCGGCACGACCTGCGCGTCGGCCGCTACCTGCTCGAGATCATGCGGCGCGACGGCGACGTGCGCGCGGGCGTGCACTGGCTGCAGACCGCCGGCGAGCGCCTGCCGTTCGTCGATGGCGCGTTCGACCGCGTCATCTGCACGGAGACGCTGGAGCACGTCGACGACGACTCCGTGCTGGCGCGCGAGCTGGCGCGCGTGCTGAAGCCCGGCGGCATCCTGGCCGTCAGCGTGCCGGACGAGTACTCCGAGAAGATCTTCTGGAAGCTCTCGAAGAACTACCGCACGCATGCCGGCGGCCACGTGCGCATCTACCGCCGCGGCCAGATCGTGCGCCTTTTGAGCGAAGCCGGGCTGCAGCCGTACGCCGTGCGCTACCGGCACTCGCTCGAGACGCTCTACTGGCTGAGCCACGTCGCGTTCTGGAGCGACTGGGGCAAGCAGGGACCGATCACGCGCGTCTTCCGCCGCGCGCTCGATGCGAAGCGCGGCCGCGAGTCGCGCATCGTCACCTCGATCGACGACATCGGCAACCGCATCCTGCCGAAGAGCATCGTCGTCTACAGCCGCAAGCCGCTCGCGACCGGCGACGTGCCGCTCGAAGCGGCAGCCGCGCACGGCGCCAACGGCCACAGCGCGACGAGCGCGGCCGAGATCGAGGATGACCGCGCGACCGTCGAGGTGCGCGCGGTGCCCGCGCCGTTTGCCATCGACCCCGGCGCGCCGGACGCGGCGCGCGAGCCGCACGCGCCCGCGCTGTCGCTCGACGACGAGCTGCGTGTCGCCCTCACGCTCGACGGCGAGGAGCAGAAGCGCCGTCTGATCGAGATCCTCCGCTCGTGCCGCTTCGCGATGATGCGCGAGGTGCAGGCGCTGAGCGGCGAGCAGGCATCGACGCCGTGGACCGAAGACGGGCGGACGATGAAAGAGATCGTCGGCCACATCATGGGTTGGGAGCGCTGGGTGGCGTCGTCGCTCGACGAGATCGCGAGCGGCGTGACGGAGCCGTCGATCATGTCGCTCGCCGGCTACCCGGAGGGCATCAGCCGCTACGGGTCGATCGACGCGTTCAACGCCGCACGCATGGCCGAAGCGCGCGAGCGCCCGTGGCTGGACCTGCTCGTCGAGTCCGACGCCGTCTTCGAAGCGCTGGCCGCCGCCGCCGAGCGCGCCCCCGCATCGGCGCTGACGGAGACGGCCCAGTTCTTCTGGCCCGACCTCGGCGGCACCGTCCCCTGCGGCGTCTACCTGCTCATGGTCTCCGCCCACCACTATCAAGAAGAGCATCTGCCGGAGGTGTTGCGCGCGGTTTGAAGCTGTCAGCGGTCAGCCATCAGCTTTCAGCGACCAGCACGGAGGCGCTGGTTGCAGGACTTGCGAGACTTCAAGTGGGTCATCAGCTGCTGCTAGATCAGCGCTGCCGGGAGCGAGGCAAGCAAATGCTCGCCATGTACATCGTCAGGCGGAAGGCTGATGGTTAAAGGCTGATAGCTTCTTGCAGGACTTTCGAAACCTCAAAGTCTGGCAGCGCGCACACGCGCTCACTCTTGCCGTATACGCTGCCACGGCGTCGTTCCCCAGAGATGAGACTTACGGCCTCACGAGCCAGATCCGACGTGCGGCCAGCTCGGTGCCCGCGAACATCGCCGAGGGCTGCGGCCGTGACGGCGATCCGGAGTTCAGGCGCTTCCTGACTATTGCGATGGGATCGGCGAGCGAATTGGATTATCATCTGGTGCTCGCCCGCGATCTCAATCTCCTCCCGCATCCTGCGTACGATGAACTCAGTGCCGGCGTGAGCGAGGTCAAGCGGATGCTGGCTGCGTTCATCGTCAGGCTGAAGGCTGATAGCTAAAGGCTGATAGCTTCTTGAAACTCTGCTTCATCATGTACCAGGGGAACATGTACTCGGGTGGACAGGGCGTCTACCTGCACTACATGACGCGCGAGCTTGTGAAGCTCGGGCATGAGGTGCACGTCATCTCCGGCCGGCCGTTCCCGCGGCTCGATGAGGGCGTCGTGCACCACAAGCTGCACACCTACAGCTTCTGGGCGTTCCTGAACGGCCGCGACGAGCACGCCTACGACCACGCGCACAACCCCATCGAGTTCTTCCACCCCTGGAACTTCTACGAGTTCGCGTCAACGCGCGCGTCGCTCGCGTCGCTGTTCTTCACGTTCAGCGTGCGTGCCTACCAGAAGCTGGCGCAGCTCGAAGCCGAGCAGGGGCCGTTCGACCTGGTGCACGACAACCAGACGCTCGGCTACGGCATCCTGGCGATGAAGCAGCTCATGGGAAAGCCCGTCGTCGCCAGCCTCCACCACCCGCTCGCGATCGACAAAGCGAACAACATGCGGGAGGCGAAGAACATCGTCAGCCGGATCCAGAAGGAGCTCTGGTTCCCCTGGAAGATGCAGTCCTACGTGGCGAACCGCATCGACATGGTGCTGACGGGCTCGCGCAACTCGGCGCAGTCCGTGAGCCGCTCCATGGACATCCCGATCGAGCACATCCGCCAGACGCCGTACGGCGTCGACCACGAGGTGATGCGGCCGATCCCGGGCGTCGCGCGTCAGCCTGGCACGATCCTCTTCGTCGGCGACTCTGAGGACCGCAACAAGGGCGCGCGTTTCCTCATCGAGGCGTGCGCGCGCCTCCAGCACGACATGGACTTCCGCCTGCTCTTCAAAGACAAGAAAGAGCAGGACATGAAGGTGGTGCCGCCGCTGGTGTGGAAGTACGGCCTGAAGCGCTTCGTCGAGTACATCCCGCGGCTGTCGACCGACGAGTTGCTGCGGCTCTACAACAGCGCGCAGATCGTCGTGTCGCCGTCGCTGTACGAGGGCTTCGGCCTGCCCGCCGCCGAGGCGATGGCGTGCGGCACGCCGGTCGTCGCCACCACGGCGGGCGCGTTCCCGGAGTTCATCGATGACGGGCGGACGGGCCTGCTTGTGCCGCCGGGCGATCCCGAGGCGCTGGCCGCGGCGATCAAGTCATTGCTGTCGGATCCGGCGCGCTGCGAGCGTATGGGCGCAGCCGCGAGCGAGCACATCCGCACCAACTTCACGTGGCAGCGCACCACGAAGATCACGCTCGATCTCTACGGCGAAGTGCTGTCAAAGGCGAAGGCGCACGGAAGTCGAACCTCCAACTTCCAACCTCCAACCTCTAACTCCTAACTCGCCCGCGGCATCTCTTCCCAGAACAGCCGCAGGTCGTTCGAGGTGCGCACGCGGTTGCCGCCCTCCCGCTTCGCGAGGTACATCGCCTGGTCGGCGATCTTCACCAGCGTCGAGTAGTCCTGCGCGTCGAACGGGAACGTCGCCACGCCCACGCTGAGCCCAACCTGCAGGTCATCCGGCAGCGTCTCGTTGACGCCGCCGAGCGCGGCGACCAGCGCCTCCGCCCGGTCGATCGCCGTCTCGCGCGTGACGTTCGGCAGCAGCGCGACGAACTCATCGCCACCGTAGCGGCCGATGAAGTCCTGCGACCGCAGCTTCTGCCGCAGCGCGGTTGCCACCGTCCGCAGAACGCGATCGCCGATGTCATGTCCCAGCTCATCGTTGATGCGCTTCAGTCGGTCCATGTCGCAGAACAACACGCTCAGGTAGCCCGTGGAGCTCTTCGCCCGGCGCAGCTCCTTCTGCGCGGTCTTCTCCATGTATCCTCGGTTGAGCAGCCCGGTCAGCTTGTCGATGCGCGCCGCCCGCTCGTTCTTGCTCAGCAGCCTCGCGTTCTCGGCGTTCAGCCGCTCGATCACCTCGACCTGCCGGGAGCGCGCGTTCTCCTCGCGTGCCAGCTGTCCGACCCCGACCGAGATGATCAACATGTACGCCACGCGCATCAGCAGCTCGCCCATCTCGTTCGTGCTTCCGTGCCACGTCGCGAGGAACACGATGGCGTACGTGAAGGCGTAGACCAGGCACGAAACAACCGCCTGGCGCAGGTCGAAGCGCAGCGCTACTGCCGTCGCGGACAGCACGAACAGCAGGTAGAACGGGCTGTCCGCGCCGCCGGTCGCCCCGATGAAGATCGCGCATGCCAGCGAGTCCAGCGCGGCGGAGAACAGACTCATCTGGAACAGGCGCCACCGCCGGAACGGCTGCAGCACGGCCAGCGGGACGCCGTACAGGAACGAGAACCCCATCATCCCCCACGCGAGGTCCATGTGCATGCCGCGGGTGTCCAGCAGGAAGATGAGCAGCAGGCTGTTGATGGTCAGCACCACCAGCCTCAGCCGTGCGACGAGCGACTCCATCCGCATCGTCCGGTCGCTGCAGAGCGGCGCTTCGAGCAGCCACGCGAACAGCTTCTCCGAGGCGGCCTCGGGCCTTGATTCCGTTGGGCGCATGATCCCCTTGCCGCGCGGGCGGCATCCCTTCTGGGATCATCATCGGCCCGGCACCCGTGACCTGAGATACGCGACCGTTCGGTACGTGCCCCGCTATTGCACGGGCTTCGGCGTCGCCGTCGCGGTTGCGGTAGCCGTTACCTTGGGCGTCTTGGTCGGCGAAGGCACGGCCGTGGCCTTGCCCGGCGTCGGCGTTCGCGTGGGCGTCTGCGGCTTCACTGTGTTCGTCGGCTTCGCCGGAATCGGCGTGCTCGTCTCCGGCTCAGGCGTGTCGGTCGGGGCCTCCGTCGGCGTGATCGAAGGCGTCAGGTCAGGCGTCGCCGTCTGCACCGCCACCCCTGGTGTGATCGAGACGACTGCCGTGTGCGTGCGCGTGGGCCCGGCCGTCTTCGTCGCGACCGCGCCTCCTCCTCCGCCCTCGTCACCGCCGCCGAGCGCCATCAGCATCGCCGCGCCCACCGCGAAGGCGAACACAAGCATGGCCGCTGCGGCGCCCACGAACCACAGGACGCGCCGGCGGTCCCACTCGCCGCCGCCGCCCATCCCGTACGCGCCGCCGCCGAATCCGTCGCCACCCCCGCCCAGGCCGATGCCGCCGCCAGCGCCCGCCAGCGCGGCGGCGCCGTACGCGCCCTCCGTGACGCCGGCGCCTCCCGGCCCGCCCGGTGCGGCGCTCGCGATCATCGATGCCTCGGCCGCGGGCACGCTCCACGATCCGGCGATCTTCCGCCACAGGTCGCCCTTGAGCGCGAGAGGCGCTGACACGGCCGCGAACGCGCCGAAGATCTCCAACGGCGCCGCCAGTCGCTTGCGTGCACCCTGGCATCGCTCGCAGCCCTTGATGTGCAGGTCGACGGCGCGCCGCACTTCGTCCGTGTACGGCGGGAACGCGAAGTCCGCCAGCACCTGTTGCAGCGCGTCGCAGTCCTTGCTGCCGCGCCGCGCGACGACGTAGCTGCCGATCACGTCGGCGGCTGCGTCCTTCATGCGGCTGACCATCGTGTACGCGTTGCCCTTGCTCACCTGCAACACCGACGCGATCTCGGCGCTGTCCAGACCCTGCCGCACGTGCAGGTCCAGCACCGCGTAGTCGCGCGGGTTCAGCGCCGAAGCAGCCTCCCACACCAGCGACGCCAGCTCGTGATCCTCCGCCGCCATCGCCGGGTTGTCGATCCGGCAGGGATCGGGCACGTCGAACGTGCCGAACGCCTCCTCGTGCACCGGCGACGGCATGCGCACGCTGCGGCCTGCGCGCTCGGCGCGGCTCACCGCCGTGTGATGGGCGATCGTGAACAACCACGACTTGAAGCTGGCGGCCTTCGAGAGCGCGGGCAGCGCCTGCATCGCCTTCATGAAGACGTCCTGCGTGACGTCCGCGGCCTCGTCGCTGTCGCGCAGGATGCGCCAGGCGAAATCGTACACGCGGTTGAAGTACCGGTCGTACAACTGCCCGAAGCTGTCCAGGTCGCCGGCCATCGCCCGGCTGACGAGCAGCGTGTCCTCCATGAGGCCTCCCTGCCGAAGCGCCACCCGCCGGCGGCCGGGCGCTCCGGCTTCGCGGTCAGGCTGGCGTTCGGACGGAACGATAACATAGCTTCGATCCCGCGCGAAAACGCGGTGCTCCGCCTGTTAGACCGCCGGACACGCCGTTTCTTACACGTTCACGTGGTTCTGCCACCGCCCCCGCGCGCCGTCCAGGCGCGACTGTCAAGTTCGCCGCAGTCTCTTAACACCCCTGGTCCGTTTGGTTCATTGACAGAATGTATTGCCCGTTCCTATGATCGTGCGCGCTCTGAATCGCGAGGGGCGCCGGCCGCGTTGGCGGCCGAGGCGAGAACGCAAGCTGAGGCGCCCATCCGGGTCCCGTACCCTCGTTCCCCCGAACCAACAGCAAGGAGGCTACACCCCGCACGGATTGCGGCCGGGATAGGTCGTATGCCCGGCGCGGGTCATCGACGGCGAGAGTGCAGGCCGGGAGGGCGTGCGCTCTCTTTTTTGATGCCCGCGCAAGCCACGCCGGCGGCGGAATCAGATATGTGGGGGTGCACGCAACGTTGTCTCAACTGAAGGGTACGTTGCGTGGAGAAGAACCCGCCGCCTAAGGTAGCCCCCGGCGCTTCCGAGCGCCGTCTGCTGCTCCCGGCTACGGCGGCCGCCCTGCTTCTGGCGGCTGGCGTCGGCCTCTTCCTCGTCGTCGCTGCGGGGACGGCGTTCGCTGCCGGCACACTCATCGCCATCGATGCCGACCCCTACACCCCCGGCATTCAGAACACCATGACCTACCCTGAGGGCACCGACCCGATCGAGATCGATGTCGTCGTCCAGAACGCGACCAACATCGGCGCGTTCGAGTTCCAGCTGTCCTTCGACAATGTCTCGCTCGAATACATCGGCTGGGCGCTCGGGCCGTTCCTGGGCAGCACCGGCCGCGTCGTCACGTGCCAGCAGATCATCACCGAGAACACGATCCGCATCGGCTGCACCACCACCGGCCCGCCGCCGCCCGATGGTCCGTCCGGCGACGGCGTGCTCGTCAAGATCGGCTTCCATCCGAAGTTCCCGGGCACGACGTGCCTCCCGGTCATGCTCGTCGAGACCGCGGAGATCTTCGGCCACCCGATCCCAACCTCCGGCCAGAGCGGCTGTGTCACGATCGTCCAGAGCACGCCCACGCCCATCCCAACGTCCACGGCCAGCCCTCGCGCGACGTCCACCCGCGCCGTCACGCGCACCGTGGCCCCCACGATCACGCGCACGGTGCTGGCCACGCGCACCGTCGAGGTGACGGCGACGCACAGCGAGACCGCCGTGCCCTCGGCATCCGCCACGGCGCAGCCGGAGGAGACCCGCACCTCGACGCCGCGCACCGTCACCGTGACGCGCACGGCGGAACGCACGACGACGCCGCGCTCTACCGCCACCCCCGCTCCCTGCCGCCGCTCGGCGGATTACTGGAGGACGCACGCTGGCGAGTGGCCCGCGAAGGAGCTCACACTCGGCAGCCTTGTCTACTCGCAGGATGAGCTCCTGTCACTGCTCGTAATGCCAGCCGAGGATGACGCCAGCGTCGTTCTCGCGCGCGAGCTCATCGTTGCCCGGCTCGAGTCCGCCAGCGGCGCATCGGCCGCATCCCTCGCGGACATCGCCGCCGCCGATGACCTGCTGTCCGGCACGTCCGGCAAGCTCCCGTATGGCGTCCGCCCTTCGACGTTCTACGGGCAGGGCATGATCTGGGTGGCCGCAAGCCTCGCCCGGTCACATCCGGACTGCGACGGCGGACAGTCGCCCGCTGGTGGTTCGCCGACCTCCGTGACCAACGTGCTCGGCGGCAGCCGACCCAGGACGGGCCCTAGCGGCCTTCCCAGCACGGGCGCCAGCAGCGCCCTCGGCTCCGAGGCCGCGACGTGGGTCATTACCATCATGAGCCTGATGATCGGCGTGCTCCTGGTGCTCCTCCTTCGAAAGACCCTGTTCGACGACGCGGAGGAGTAGCGCGCCGCGTGCGGGTGGCGCACCCGTCGCTTCCATGGCGCAGGCTGTCAAGTATTTCCCGAACTCCTTTAACGTCTTCTTGACCATTCCTTCGTTGACAGAATGCGCGACGCCTACCTATGATCCCGGTGCGCTTCGCCGAGCGGAGGCGTGCCCGGCGGCTTTGCCACAGTCGCCCGAGAAACCAGAACCAAAGCTGAGGCGGCCATCTAGGACTGCGCTCATCCCCATCATCACAGAGCAGGATGCCCAACCCCCGCAGGGATCGCGGCCGGGAAGCGGCGTGTGTCCGCGCGGGCACACGCCGAGCAAGGGGAGCGCGGCCCAATAGGCGAGTGCGCGTTGCGCTACGCCCGCGGCGGGCCCGCCGGTGGCGGACGGGGCGGCCCGTGGCGCGCCACGGTGGCTGAGCTGAAGGGTGACGTTGTGTGAAGCAAGGATCGCCGCTCGCAGCGGTGCCGCGCATTCTTCGCGGTAGAGGTCTGGCCCTCGGGCTGGTCGTTCTGCTCGTCCTCGCGGCCGGCTCGCTGGTCGCACTGTTCGAGACCGAGCGGCATTCCGGCCCCGCGTTCGCGGCCGGTACCGGCACCGGCACGCTCACGCTCAACCCGCCGACGCAACAGGCGCAGCAGGGCACCCAGTTCGTCGTGGACCTCAACGTCACCACGGACACGTCGCTCGGCGCTTACGAGTTCGAGATCACGTTCGACCCGACGCTCGTCTCGTACGTCAGCTACACCTCCGTGCCCACCTTCATCAGCAGCACCGGTCGTAGCGTCCTCTGCGTGCCGCAGGTTGTCCCTACCCCCACGCCTCCCGGCGTGCCCGTGGCGCCGAGCTCCATCCGCATCGGCTGTGCGACGTTCGGCTCCGGGGCCGGCCCGACGGGTTCCGGCCTGCTCGGGATGGTGCTGTTCCAGGCCAACTCCTTCAACCTCGGCACGTCGCCGCTGTCGCTGACGCTCGTAGGCATGGCCGATGAGCTCGGCAATGACTTCGTCGGTTTCTACAACGGGACCGTGACGGGGATCGGCGCATCGGTCGATGTGATACCAAACAACGGCACGCCGTTGCCGACCTTCACCGTCACCAACACGCCGACGATTACGCCCACACCCACCAACACGGTCCTCGCCACGCCGACGCCCACCGGCGTCGCCCCGCCCGGCGCCTGCGGCCCGCAGATCGCCGTCGCCGTCTGCTTCGACCCCTCGTCCGCCGCCGCCAACGTCGGGGTTCCGCTGGCCGCGAACATCCGCGTCGAGGACGTCGCCAACTTCGGCGCGTTCGAGGTGACGGTGCTCTATCCGGACTTCGCCTTCGCCAACCCGCCCACATTCACCGAAGGGCCTTTCCTCGGCAGTTCCGGCCGCACGACCGTCTGCCTGCCGACGATCGTCGCGCCTGGCCCCGTGCTGGACACCACGGCGATCACCGCGAAATGCGTCACGCTCGGCGCCGGGCCCCCGACCGGCCCCGCCCCCGCGGGCGTAGCCGGCAGCGGCATCATCGGAACCTTCACCTTCGTCCCCTCCGGCGAGGGCTCGACCGCCCTGAACATCATCGACGCGGTGCTGCTCGATGTCCCCGCCAACCTCATTCCCGCCGGGCACAGCGAGACGATGGATCTGATCATCGGACCCCAGCCGACCGCCACGCCCTGCCCCGGGGTATGCCCGACCGACACACCGACGCCGACGAGCACCGCCACGCCCACCGCCACGGCCACGGCGACCGGCACGAACACGCCCACGCAAAGCCCGACGCCCACTCCCTGCACCGGCCCGTGCCCCACGCCGACCGACACCGCGACATCGACCAGCACGCCGACGCCGACGGCGACCGCCGCGCCTGCCACCGTCCGCATTCAGCCGCTGGCGCAGACCGTCTACGCCGGCGACGTGATGAGCTTCGGCGTCTACATCGATGACACCACGAACCTCGGCGCGTTCGAGTTCCGCGTCGCGTTCGACAGCCTGCTCCTCGAGAAGGTTAGTGTGCTCGGCGCGAATGCTCCGTCGCCGGGAGACCCGTTCTTCCTGGCGGGGCTCTCGCCGACCTGTTTCGTCCAGGGTTCGGTTGCGACGGAGCCGCCGGCCACCGCGACGCCGACGGATACACCTCTCGTGCCCCCCGTCGCCACACCGACAAACACGGCCACCCCCCTCGCCACACCCGATCCAAATCCGGGGCTGCTCGGCTTTAACTGCGTGACCTTCGCCCAGCCCGGTGGTGCGACCGGCAGCGGACTGCTGGCCATCGTCTACCTCCGGGCGCTCGCGACGAGCGCCGGCACGCCCCTCCACCTGCAGAATGTCGGCCTGGTCACGCCCCAGGGCGTGCCGCTGCCGGTCGGTGCCCTCGTCGATGGTTCCGTGGTGATCGTCGTTGCGCCGACGCCGACGCCGTGCACCGGACCCTGTCCGACCGCGACCAACACGCCCGCAGCGACGCCGACCTCCACGATCGTGCCCGGCTCCGTTGCGAGCACCGGACTCACGCCGCCGCAACAGGTGATTGGCATCGGCCAGACGGTCGAACTGGCGCTTGACGTTGCGAACGTGCAGAACCTGGGCTCGTTCCAGTTCCGGCTGGCCTACCCGAACCAGTTGCTGGAGTTCGACACCGCGTGGGACGGCGGGTTCATCGGCACGACCGGCAGGCCGGTTTTCTGTCCTCCCGCCGAACTGGTGAACGGCGAGGTCCGCTTCGGCTGCGCCACCACCGGCCAGACCCCACCCGGCCCGAGCGGCTCCGGCACGCTCGCCAGAGTGCGCTTCCGCGGCCTTCAGATCGGCATCGCCGACCTGAACCTGCTGACGGTCGATCTCTCCGACCCGCTTGCGGCGACGATCCCCGGCCTGTTCACGGACCCGCTGAACGAGATCGTCGTCCTGGGCAGCCCGCCCACGCCGACGTCGACGCCGACGGCCACGGCGACCCCTTCGAGCCAGTCGTTCTGCGTCACGCAGCCCGGCGGCACCGGCAGCACCTGCCTTGTGGTCGATGCTGATCCTTCGACCCCCGGCGAGCAGGACGTGCGGAGCCTGCCGCTGGGCGGCACATTCACGGTCGACCTGGTCGCCCGCGACGTGCCGGCGATAAACGGCGGGCTCGGTGCCTTCAACGCCACCATCGTTTACGACAAGGCGTGGCTGACCGCAGGAACGCCGACCAGCACGCTGCCCGCCACCAACAGCTTCAACTGCGGACTGCCTCCGGCTTCCGGCCTCCTCCCCGAAAGCGATCCATCCGCCGATGGCAACCCCGCGACCGGTGATGCGTTCATCTCGTGCTTCGACCCGATCGCGGTGAACGGCGTCTCGGGCACGGTTGTGCTCGCCAGCTATCCGTTCACGATCACGGGCGGCGGCTCGTCCCCGCTGCATCTCTTCGCGTCGCAGCTGTTCGATGAAGCCGGCGCCCAGCTTGTGAGCTGCTCCCCGGTCGACCTTGAGCCCGGCGCCGGCTGCCTCGACGCGTTCGTGTTCAACGTGCCACCTACGCCAACGCCAACGGCAACCGTCACGCCGACCGACACGGCTACCGCTACGCCGACCGACACCGCCACGGCCACGCCGACTGATACTGCGACTGCGACGCCAACCGACACGGCCACCGCGACGCCGCTGCCGACCGACACCGCGACAGCTCTGCCAACCGACACGGCGACGGCGCTGCCAACTGACACCGCCACGCCGCTGCCGACGGACACCGCCACGCCGCTGCCGACCGACACCGCGACAGCTCTGCCGACCGACACGGCGACAGCCACGCCCACGGACACGCCGATCGTGCCGATCCCGCCCGGCGGGTTCACGAACGCCGCGCCGCCGGTACGAAATGGGGGCACCCCGGGCGAAAGATCGAAGGACCGAAACACGTTTGCACACATGGTGGCACCGATCGTATTGATGGTGGCTGCGGCGGCATTCTGCCTGCAGATCCTCATCACGCGGCCGCTGTTGCTGGAATGGCGCCCGGAGACGGCCGGACGCCGAAGGAGACGGGCCATGGTCCACGAACCCAGCAGCACAGCGCCGCCTCGCGGACGGCGCGGCACACTGATACCGGCGCTGCGCCGGCTGTCGCCGCGCTTCATCCTGCCAGCCATCGTCGTCATGGCGCTTGCCGGCGTCTTCGCGCCGGGTCTCGCCTCCGGTCAGGAGCCGCCGGCCGGCGGCGCCCAGCCCAATGTGGTCCCCGGCGCAGGGGCGTCCATGTACATCGATCCGGTCGCCTCGTCGATCTTCATCGGCGGCCCACCGCAGGTGCTCGAAGAAACGGTCGCCGGCATCCCGTACGACCCGGGGCTCGGCTCGTTCCAGATCAACCTCATGTTCGACCCCAGCACGATCAGCCTCCAGATCGAAGAAGGAGACTTTCTCAAGAGCACCGGCCGCTCGACCTCGTGCGGCCTCACGGCCGTCACCGAGACCAACGTCCTCTACAACTGCATATCGTCGGGCGGGCAGCAGGGCGCGTGGGACAAGGGCGTCATTGCGAAGTTCACCGTATCGCCGGCGGCCGGCCTCGATCTCAAACCGACGATCAATAACGGCCGCCTCGCGCTCATCAACAACCTCCGCAGCGGCACCAACCTGTTCGACACCGAGGGCAACCTGATCCCGATCGGCCAGCTGCTCGACGCGCTCGTGCTCGTGCGCGCGCTCGAAGGCGACCTCAACCAGGACTGCAAGGTCAACATCCTCGACGAGCAGTTGATCAGCGTGCACTACAACTCGTTCCTCGGATCTCTGATCTACATCGTCTTCTACGACGTCGAGCCCTGGCCGAACGGCGACTGGGACATCGACATCAAAGACCTGCAATTCGTCTTCGGTCGCGACGGTGACAACTGCAAGACGCCGCAGCCCACGCCGCAGACGAGCGCGACGCCGTTCATACCCACGGTGCCCGTCGTCACGCGCACCGCGACGGCGGTGGCGACATCGCCGGCAACCAGCACGCCGCAGGCGACGGAAACGCCGCCAGCCACGAGCACACCGCAGGCCACAGCATCCCCGCAGGCCACGAGCACATCGCAGGCGACAGCATCGCCGCAGGCCACGGCCACATCGCAGGCCACAGCATCGCCGCAGGCCACGAGCGCATCGCAGGCGACAGCATCGCCGCAAGCCACGAGCACATCGCAGGCGACGTCAGTGCCGACGGCTACCGCCACGAACACACCGGAGGCGACAGCATCGCCGCAGGCCACGCAATCACCGCAGGCAACGCACTCGCCGCAAGCGACCCAGTCGCCACAGGCGACGCAATCGCCGCAAGCGACGCAGTCTCCACAGGCGACGCAGTCTCCACAGGCGACGCAGTCAGCACAGGGCACGCAGTCGCCGCAAGCGACCGTTTCGCCCAACGCTACGGCCACCGTAGGGGCATCCGGGACGCAGACGGCGCTGGCCGGCACCAGCACGATCGTCGCCGGCACGCAGACCTCGGTCGCGCGCACCAGCACCGCTGCCGCCCGTACGCACACGCCTGATGCGGACGACGACCGCACCACCGTCTCCCGTACCCGCACACCCGTTTCCACCGTCATTGGCAGCGAGGCCACGCGGCGCGCCGGCGACCCCACACGCGTCATCGACGTCCTCAGCGGGCCGCGCCGCCCCGGCACGCTGCCCCCCACCGGCGAGGGCAGCATCACCGCTGCCGACTGGGGCTGGCTGATCACGCTGCTGTGCCTCTCGATCGGCGTCCTCATCGCGGTCCTGCTCCGGCAGACCATCTTCGTCGACGACGATCGCCGCTAGCCGGATCTGACACGGCCACCAGAGTCAGGGGGCGGGCAACCCGCCCGCCCCCTCCCTCCCCGGGCTCCAGGTTTCCGCTGCTCCCCCTACCTTGGCTGTTTGCTGTGGTCGGCCCCCCGCTTCCCCCTGTCTGTTTGGCGGCGGAAGCCGCTCCATTCGGCATCACCCGGGTTCGATCATCTGGCCCTTGACAGGCACCGTACATCTGTTCTACAGTACGCATGTTCTTACTCGGAGGTGCCCCGTGTTCGCCGTCGCTCTGTCACTCGTCCTGCTCATCTCGACTGCCGTGCTGCTCTACCAGTTCTGGACCCGCGCGCTCGTCGAGCCCGAGGCTGGCGCTACCACGCCGCTCCCGCGTCCGCGCACCGACGCTGTCGCCACGCGCCCCGAGCGCCCGCAGCCGGTTCGCACGTTGCACGTCGACCACGCCGCCTGAGCCGGCGCCCGCGCCGACATCGCCCTCAATCTCCCTTCCCTCTCCGCATGAGCGGCCGTTCCCAAGTCCTGCCGGGGGCGGCCGCTCGCCATTTCCACCCCCGCTGCGCCCGCCGTGGCCGGCCTGATCCCTCTGTGCAATCTGTGAAATCTGTGGTTACTCGTGGCCCGCCCTGCGCCCACCGCGCGCCCGTCGCTACACTCACCACATGAAGATTCTCGCGATCGATATGGGCACCGGCACGCAGGACATCCTCCTGTTCGACTCAACCGGTCCCGTCGAGAACAGCGTGAAGATGGTGATGCCCAGCGCGACGCAGATCGCCGCCGCGCGCATTCGCCGCGCCACCGCGGCCGGCCGCCCGCTGCTCCTCACCGGCGTCACGCAGGGAGGCGGCCCCTGCGGATGGGCCATCGAAGCGCACCTCGTCACCGGCATCGCCGCCTTCGCTACGCCCGAGGCCGCGCAGACGTTCGACGACGACCTCGCCGAGATCGAGCGCATCGGCATCCGCCTCGTCAGCGATGACGAAGCGGCGAAGCTCACCGACGTCGAACGCGTCGTCCTGCAGGACCTCGACCTGCCCGCCATCCGCCAGGCGCTCGCGGCGTTCGACGTCTCGCCGCATTTCGACGGCATCGCGCTGGCTTGCCTCGACCACGGCGCGTCACCGCCCGGCTACTCCGACCGCCTCTTCCGCTTCGACCACCTCAAGCGCGTCGTCGGCGCGGAGAACGACCTCCACGCATTCGCGCTCCTGCCCGATGAGTTGCCCCCGTACCTCACCCGCGCCCGCGCCATGCTCGATACCGCCCGCAAGCAGGACGCCGATGCTCCGCTCGTCTTTCTCGATACCGGCCCCGCGGCCGCGCTCGGCGCGCTGCAGGACCCGAACGTCGCCCGCGCCGCCACGCAGATCGTCCTCAATCTCGGCAACATGCACACGCTCGCCTTCCACCTGCACGGCACGCGCATCATCAGCCTCTTCGAGCACCACACTGGCGAGCTGTCGCGCGACCAGATCGTCGATTTCACGGAGCGGCTGATCGCCGGCACCCTCCCGCACGAGGAGGTCTTCGCCACCAAGGGCCACGGCGTCTTCTACGCGCCCGCCGCGTCCGAAGCGCCGCCACGTGATGCCGCCCGCCCGCTCGTCGCCGTCACCGGCCCGCAGCGCGGCAAGGTGCGAGACAGCCGCCTCGGCCCCTACTTCGCCACACCGCACGGAGACATGATGATCAGCGGCTGCTTCGGCCTCCTCCAGGCCTTCGCCGCGAAGTACCCCGCCCACGCCGAAGAAATCCGCCACGCGCTGGCCGTGTGATCGCGCGCGCAGCGCGTCTGCTTCCCAACTATTTCCACCTTAGCTGTGTGCTAGCGTAGCTGCGATGGGTCCCGAAACGGAGCCAGTTATCGGCTCTTAGGTCTAACGACTCTTCGGCGATTGCAGCCGCTCTACGTGCGGCGCCCTGCTCAGTTGCGGCTCCGTTCTATTTCCCGAATGGTCGACAGTGTTATCGAGTAGCTCTTGCTCGGCGTCGCGGGATTCCAGACGACAAGGAACTGACTGTTCTTGCCTAATAGCCGAAGCTTGGGACTCACATAGTCACCGCCGGTGGCCGTCCATGTTGGGTCAAGTGGCCGCTCTGCCGTTAGGACGACTGTCGCGAGACCGCTACCGGGGTTGTTGGCGGCGGTCGACGCGTGCGCGAAAGCGAGCCCCGTAACGAACGGTACGAGGAGCACGACGTAGCAGACGTAGGCGAGCGCGCCAAAGAATTCAGTGCTCGTATGTGGGGCCTGAGAACGACGTTGCCAGGCGAACCAGCCCATGAAGAGTGAAGGAGGGACGAGTATCCCGGTCCCCGCAAGACTCCAGTTCGCGCTTTCGCGCCCCGCGAGGAAATACACCTCAACGTAGGTCGCGGTCCACATGAGGCCAAGAATTGCGACGAGGTATATCGGAGTGGATATGTGGTTGGCAGCGCGTGCGACAGCGCTAAGGGGCCCGGGAAGAGTTGGCATGCGACTGTCGATGCTGTGTTGGGATTCCCCAATCGAAATGAGTGCTTGATCCAGCTCTGCAGTCTCGACGTCTATCGCCGCCATTTCGTCTTGGAGTTGGCTTGTGCTCAGTTCTCCGGCCGCGACCCTGCCCGGAAGAGCATCGGCGCGATTGGCATTGCGCTCAACCCGATTCTTGATGTCAGCAAGAGCGAGACCGAAGGCATCAATCTCATGCCTGACGTTTTCGATTTGGCGTGAGAATGGCTGGAATGCAAGGAGGCCAACGGCGGAGAGCGCAGGACCCAGCAGACTCCACATGCTTTCGAACATGATGTCCTGGACGGAGAAATCCAGTTCTGATAACTCGGTGTGGAACACCGAGTAATATGTTTGGAGGTAAATTCGCCCGCTGACGTAAGTGAGGACTAGAAAGAGGCCCGATAGAGCTGCCATCGCTTCGACCGCGCGGGCGAGCGAGGGAGAACCATTTCCGGATGACGCTAGTCGTTCAGTAGTCATGCCATAGTTCCTGCGCTGCTGCACAGCTGCGCGGCGCGCGAGTGTTAGCATACGCTTGATGAAGACCGCGTTCTAGGCCCCGAGGTTATTGTGTCGCGATGGGCCGATGCCTCTTGCGAACGCCTGTGCTGATGCGCTAGGCTCGGCCCAACTGAATAGCAGTCAAGGCAAACGTCGGAGTTGCGTGGCCCTTGTCGGCCGCCCTGAGTAGGCCAGCAATCTCTCGCGGGCGCGATGCTCAGTTCTCGCGCCGGTGCTACCGCGCGTCGCGCGCGCTTACGAAGCGCGCGACGGCGTGCGCCGCACGGTCGACGCTCGGGTACACCGCCTGTCGCGCGTCCGTCAGACGCTGCTGGCCGCCGCTCACCGCGCGCCACTTCGTCTCGTCGGCCGAGTCCGCCGGCCCCAGCACGAACGCCACCGGCTTCCGAGACTTCACGCCGATCGCCGCGAACCGGTCGACCAGGTGCGCCATCCGCTCGATCGCGTCCGGACGTCCCAGCACCCAGTCCTCGCCGACGTTCGCGATCAGCACGTCGAACTCCGCGCTGTCCGCCATCATCTCCAGCACGCGCGCGCCCGACACGCCGCTCCCCGCGAGGATCGACTGGTCCACCGGATTGTCGACCCAGTCCGCCAGTTGCGGCGCCTTCTCCCGCAGCATCTCCCGGATCCCCTCCGGCAACTTCGGCACCGAAAGCCCCGCCTCCTCGCACACATCCGCCGACTGCACCGCCCGTCCCCCGCCGCCCCCAACAACCCCAACCCGCGCCCGCGCGAGCGGCTTTGCTGTTTGCTGTTTGCTGTTTGCTGTCGTGGCCCTCTGCTCCCTGCTCGCTGCTCTCTGCTCTGCGGCGGAGCCGCCCTGCTCGCTGCTCTCTGCTCTCTGCTCGGCGGCGGAGCCGCCCTGCTCTCTGCTCTCTGCTCTCTGCTCTTCGCCGTTCCGCAGGAACGCGAACGCCACCAACATGTCGATCAACTCGTCGAACGTCGCCACTTCCACCGCGCCCGCCTGCCGCAGCACCGCGCTCCAGATCTGCCGCTGCCCCGCCAGCGCCGCCGTGTGCGATGCAGCCGTCCGCGACCCCGCTCCCGTGCGGCCGCCCTTCAGGATCACCACCGGCTTCGCCTGCGCGCAGCGACGCAGCGCCTCCAGCAGCAGCCGGCCGTCGCCCGTGCCCTCGATGTACGCGCCGACGACGCGCGTCTCCGGGTCGGTCGCCAGGAAGTCGAAGAAGTCCGCCTCGCTCAGGTCCAGCGCGTTGCCGTAGCTCACCACCTTGCTGAAGCGCAGGCCGCGCGCCGCCCCGTGCATCATCAACTCCACGGAGTTGTTGCCGCTCTGCGAGATGAACGCCACGTCGCCGCGCTCCAGCGGCAGGTCCGGGCGGAACGACAGCCCGCTCGATGAGTCGTACACGCCCATGCAGTTCGGGCCGATGATCCGCACGCCCGCCTCGGACGCGCACCGCTTCACCTCGCGCTCCAGCTCGGCCGCGCGCGCGTCGCCTGTCTCGCTGAAGCGTCCCGTGAAGAGATGCAGCGCCGTCACGCCCCTCGCGCGGCATTCGGCGATGAGGTCGAGCACGCCGTCCGCCGGAATGCACGAGATCACCAGGTCGACGTCGCCCGGCACGGCCGAGAGCGTCGGATACGCCTTCAGCCCCATGATCTCCGGCGCGCGCGGGTTGATCGGGTAGACCGGACCTTTGAAGCCGGACACCACCAGCGCCTTCACGTAGTCGTGCCCGGGGCTATCGACGTTCGAAGACGCCCCCACCACCGCCACGCTCCGCGGCCCAAACACCGATGCCGGCATCCCCTCGCTCATAGGCGCGAGTCTACGCCAGCCGCCACGTTGGCGGAAATCGCCGTCAGCAGCACGGTCGCGGGCGCGCCGCCGCTGCGGCGTCGACAAGCTCTGGACGTAGACGCAGATCTTCCGGGTCGTGTTTGAGCCCCGCGTGCTTCGCCGGAGCGCCTCTGGCGTACCTACCGGTATACGGATCGCACGACGTCCTCGGCGCGATAGCTGCCGTCCGGGGCCGTGTTGATCTGATCGTAGAAGTCGACATTCTTACCCAAGGTGACGATCATCGGCTCGCGGCCATTGCGGGCGACCCGCCCGAGGCCGGCGGCCGAAGCGAGGCCGTTGCAGAGGCATACGACGCTGGCGGTCGTCTCCGGGTGGCCGCCTGTCCGCACGTAGGCGCCGACAGGCCCGCCCGGGCAGCGAAATCCGACGCCGGGTCGGCTTCCCCCGGGCTTCTTGTACGCCTCCACGACATGGCCGATATTGCAGATGCGTTTCCTCGACTGGTAGACGTGCGCCTCCGAGAGCGTTCCCGCGAGCTGCACGATCTGGAAGGGGAATCCGGTAGGAGAGGCAGTCGCGCTGGTGGTCACCTGAAGGGTCCCGGCGGCAATCTGTCTGCGCAACTCGCGTTTCACGCCGGCGTCCATGCCCGACTCGTCACAGAGGGCGAAGGCAGAACCGATCTGCACGCCGGCCGCTCCGAGCGCCCTGGCTTCCGGGAGCCTGCCGGCATAAGAACCGGCGAGCCAGAACGGCTTGTCGAGGCTCCGAATCCTGGCCAGGTCGGGCTCGTCGCGCTCGCCATACACGGGCTGCCCCGCGTCGTCGACGTCCTTCCCGCGCGCGGGCGCGTTATGGCCGCCGGCGGTCGGGCCTTCGATGATGAATCCGTCGACGTCTATGGTGCTGGCGAGACGCATGGCGAGCGCATGATGAGAGACGATCGCGAAGAATCGGGGCTTCTTGAGTTCCCTGCCCGGCGCGATAAAGGGACGCGGATCCAGGGTCATCAGGTGCTTTTCGTTCGTGCCCGCAACATCCAGTTTGTACGAGGCCGGCTCGAGCGCCGCGTAGCTCTGGAGCACTCCGGGGATCTGATTGGGAATGCCGGCGCCCACGAGCACGTAATCCACCCCCGCCAGCATGGCGCCGAGGATGATCGGCAGGTGCATCAGCTGCAGCTTCTCGAGGAGGTTGATGCCGATGGGACCGCCGTGGCCGCTCTTCGCCAGGCTGACCTCGACAAAGCCAGCGGCGACGGCGAGACGCGTCAGGTGTGCCTTCGTCGCCTTGGTCCCGTTGACGAGCACTTCGGGCTTGGGTGCGAACCGGTGGCGGCCTCCGCGCGGCCCCGGTTCGCTCGAACCGTAGACCTCGAGGAGCTCGCTTGCCAGCCCGGGATCGTAGTCGGTGAGCGCGCGAAGGGTATCCGGATCTCCCTGCTGGAGGCGGCGGATCATCACGTCGGAAAGCCCGGTGCCCGAAACGACTCCTAGCACGGGCCGGCCGAGCTTCTCGCCCGCCATGGCGACGGCCCGGGCCAGCCGCCAGGTCGAAACACCTACCGCCATGCCGCCCTGGATAAGCTGGAAAGACGGTGGCGCTTGGACGGAGTCGCTTTCGGCGGGTTGTGTCATGTAGGGTTGGCCCTCGCTGTCTTCATGGCTGTCCCGCCGAGGATGTCCGAACGCCGTGAAACTCGGGGCGATATCGGGTAGACCGGACCCTTGAAGCCGGACACCACCAGCGCCTTCACGTAGTCGTGCCCGGGGCTGTCGACGTTCGAGGACGCCCCCACCACCGCCACGCTCCGCGGCCCAAACACCGATGCCGGCATCCCCTCGCTCATAGGCGCGAGTCTACGCGAGCGGCCGCCTTCGCGGAAATCGATCGAGTCTTGCGGTGGCGGCTCCCCTACGGCGGCGGCGTGGTCCGGGCCTTGATGTACTCCTCCAGAGCGCGCCGCTGCATGCTCGCCGCCTGCTCGACGTCGATCATTAGCGCCAACCATGCCTCGGCATCCGCTGGCGATAGCGTCCGTGGTGCAGCCGGAGGATCATTCACGATGAAGCGCAAGCGGTCAGAGAGGCGCTCGCTAGCCGCCGCAAAGCCATGCGACGCAGCCAGGTATGCGCGCCACGCGTTGTCGACTTGCATCAGGCTGGCCCTCGCAGCCGTTGCTGTCTCGTAAGCACGGAGAGTATACCGACCAGCAGGTATTCGCGGCTACGCCGCGCGCCGGCAAGGCGCCGGCAGTGCATCAGCATCCCGGCGTGAAGAGCTGCCTCGCCCGCTCCCCTAGAGGTCGAGCCAGGTGTTGCTGAGGAAGGTGCCCGTGTCGCCCAGCTCGGGGGTGTTCTTCACGAACGTCCAGTAGTTCGTGTAGGCGTACCACGACATGATCGGCAGGAACGACGGTCCGGCCTCGTACACGACCTTCTGCGCCGAACGCACGCGCGCGATCAGGTCCTCCAGCGTCGTCGCCTTCTTCGAGTCGATGATCGCCGCGTCTACTTCGGGCTTGATGATGCCGACGCCGACGGCAAAGTGGCTATCGCCGGCCGGCCCCTTCGAGTGCTGCCAGTCGAGCGCGATCTCCGGCGTCTCGTAGATCTGGTTCAGCGACAGCGACGCGTCGTACTTGACATCGGTGTAATCGCCGAGCCATCCGGTGAAGTCCTTCGGGTCTTCCTGCACGTCGAATCCGGCGTCCCGCATCTGCTTGAGGAAAATCGGCAGGTGCTTGTCGTGGAATTCGATATCGCTGATCGGATAGGTAATCTTCACCTTGATGGTGTCGTTGCCGGTCGCCGCCTTGATCAGATCGCGCGACATCTTCGGGTCGTACTTCTGGAACTCGTCCAGCTCGGTCTCGTTGAAGGCGAACGGGCCTGTCGGCCAGTGCACGAGGCCGTCCGGCTTGCCCTCGCCCTCGCCGACGATCAGGTCGACGAACTGCTTGCGGTCCAGCGCGTGTAGCGCGGCCTTCCGGATGCGGTCGTCGTTCCACGGCTCGCGCTTGGGGTTCATGCTGAACGAGATGAACGTGAACGAGGGGCTGCGCGAGATGCGCAACTCCTTGTTCTTGGCGACCAGGTCCTTCGCCTCGGCGGCATCCTGCGCGCCGTAGCTGTACGTCTGCTTGCTGAGGAACCCGGTCTTGCGCGCCTGCCGGTCCGCGATGACGACCGTGTCGATGCCGTCCATGAACGGCAGCTGCAGGCCGGACTTCTCGTCCTTCCGATAGTAGTTCGGGTTCCGTTCGAGCGAGATCGAGCCGGATTCCTGGTACGAGCTGATCTTGTACGGGCCGGCGCCGGCTGCCTGCGCCTTGAGGTTCATGTTCTGTTCGAACGTCTCGCGCGGCGGGATGCAGCCGCCCAGCGCGCGCCCGATGGAGCTGAGCATCCAGGCGTACGGGCCCTTGGTCTTCAGCGTGAACGTGTCGCCGCTTGCGACCGCCGAATCGACCCACGGCTCGGTGAACTTGCGGGAGATGGCGTTCGTGTCCGCGCGCACCCGCTCGATCCACTTCTGCGCGTCCAGGGCGTCCAGATCGCGCTCGGGGATGCCCATGCTGTTCGGCGCGATCTTGACGCCGGGCCGGATCTTGAAGATGTAGGTCGAGTCGTCCGGCTGTTCGAACGACTGCGCCAGGTCGTAGAAGACGAAGTTCGGGTCGACGTTGGAACGGCTGATCAGCGTGTTGTAGAACTTGGGCATGATGCCGGTCGCGGTGCCGACCGACACGAGAGGGTCGATCGTCCCCCACGCAGCCTGGTTCACGCCCTTGTAGCGGCCGCCGAGCTTGGGCGGACCGTCATCGGCCGGCGTGGTGCTGCTCGCCGGCGTGGCTGTCCCGCCCGTCGGCGGGTCCCCGGAGCCACCGCAGCCGGCGAGCCAGGCGGCGCCTGCGGCCGCGCCCGCAACGCCCGCCGACTGCAGAACGCGCCGGCGCGAGATGCGCTGTGCGGTGTAGGTGTTCCAGAAGCTCCTTGCCATCGCTCGCGTCTCCTCTCAAGACCACGCCTCCAACCCGGAGGTCGAGCCAAACGCACCCCCGGATCCCGCGCGCGACTCCCTGCGCGTCAGTCCGGGCGCCGCGTCAGACACTACACGCGCAAGCCGTTGCTGTCCACCTGCCGATCGGCCCGCCGCGGCGTGGTTGGCACATCATCAGGCGATGCGGACCCGGGCACATGGCGACCTGATTCCGGCCGCCACGCATGGCACTTGCCTCCGCGATCGCTCTTCCCGGCGGCTTCCGGACAGCAAACGAGGCGGGGCACCCGCCCCGCCTCGCTGTGCCGAAGGTCGTCCGCTACTTACCGTTGATCGAGCAGCCGAGGTTGTTCCGGCTGTCCAACGCGCCGGCGAGGGCCGTGATGGTCCCGCCGTCGCCCGATGCGAGGGCGGCGTTCACTGTGCCGACGATGCCCGCGACACTCAACGGGTAGTTGATGTTCGGGTGCGCTGCGTTCAGCACCGCGGCGATCGCCGCGCGCAGCAGAATCTCGGACTTCTCTTCGACGCTGTCCCCTCCCTGGAACGCGAGGCCCTCGGCCAGCGTCGCGTTCGCCAGTGACGCATACGGCACCGAGAACACGCTTCCGACGGTCTGGGTCGAGTTGTACCCGGTGGGAGGCCACGCGTTTGGGTACTTGCCGGTGTCCGTGTGGGTCTTCCAGAAGCCGGGCGTGCACCCCTGCCCTAGGGACGGCGTGCCGGTCGGGACGGCCGTCGTCGTCCGGACGGCAGTGGTGGTGCGCGCCGCCGTGGAGGTACCGGCTACGCCGGTAGTCGTCGGTTCGATGCCGGCAGTCGCGGTGCCGCTACCGTTGGATGTGAACGCCAACGCCATGGCGAGCGCGGTGGCAGCGAGGACGCCGCCCGGCAGCATGAACTTGCGAAGCATGAATGAGCATCCTTCTCCGGCCGTCGCCTCCTGCGATTGCCGAACATGCCGGCGTCCATGCCAGCATTGGGTGATGAATGTCAGGTGTTGAAATGGTGTCCGCAGGTGAGAGTAGGGTGTGCGATGCCTCCCTTCCCCCCATCTGCCGGTCGGTTGCCCAATCACGAGGATACGGTCCGCCACGGCACGGGTCGGACGGACCTGAGACGACTAGGTGCGCCGATAGTATCCCGGCTGGCGCCATCCCGTCTATAATCCGCGTCAAGTTGTCCGCTCGTGTTGCTTGCGCGTGCCCGGTCGCCTGCCTCTGAGCCTTCTCATTGGCGTCGCGCAGGCGACCTGTTCTGCGGCCGCAGTTGCTCTGTAGTCTGTTCTCTGCTGTCTGTCCTGGCCGCCGAAGGCGGCCCCGGTGACATCTGGCGCGTGGAGATCCGCGCCCAACCGCGTACGCTCGCCCCATGGACCGCTTGCTGCTCCGCCCAACCCTCTGCCGGCTGTCTCCCACCGAAGGCGCGTGCACCCCGGAACAATCTCCCGCGCCGACCCCGTTCCAGATTCAGAACAATCAACCTCGCGCGAAATTCGCGAAATGCAACCCCGTCAATCAAAGCGCAGTGGCGCCCCCAGACGCCGGCCATTGCTGTTTGCTGTTTGCTGTCGCCCCCACGCCCTCTGCTGTCTGTTCTCTGCTGTCTGTTGTGGCGCCGAAGGCGCCTCCCCTACGGGAGCTCCCGCACTCCCGCTGCCCCGGGCCAAACTCGCGGGTGTTCGCACCTACATTTCGTCCGGTGGCTGCCGACAACGGATACGGGAGCCCAGCGTAGATCGCGGGCTGTCTGCGCGCGTACCCGGCACGCGGGGTGCCCGCAGGCATGGACGCCAACCCCCGGCGGCACGGATGGAGGCCAGTCTCATGGGCGCAGCAGCGGAAGTGGTCGAAGGCGCTCGTCGCGTCGTTTCGACGGGCAGCTCGGAGATCGACAAGAAGCTCGGCGGCGGTATCCCGGAGGGATCGCTGATCCTGATCGAGGGGTCGTCGAACGCCGGCAAGAGCGTCGTCACGCAGCAGCTCACCTACGGCGCCCTCAACAGCGGCTTCAAGGCGGTCATGTACACGACCGAGAACACGCCCCGCAGCCTCTTCCGCCAGATGGCCAGCCTGAGCCTGGATATCACGGACTTCTACTTGCTCGGCGCGTTCAACGTGTACCCCGTCCCGGCCGCCATGGACCCGGACGCCGCCGCCACCGCCTTCCACAAGCTGCTGGCGCATCTTCGCCAGCTGCAGGGCCGCTTCGACGTCGTCTTCATCGACTCCATGACGTCGTTCGTATCGCAGGTGCCCGAAGGCCAGACGCTCTCGTTTCTCACCTCCGTGAAGGAATACGTGGACCAGAACATGACCATCTTCTTCACGCTGCACTCGCACGCGTTTGAGGAGGCGATGTTCATGCGCATCCGCTCGCTCTGCGATGCGCACCTCAAGCTCCGCACGGAGGAGATGCGCGACACGTTGATGAAGGTCCTCGAAGTCGCGAAGGTGCGCGGCGCCGAGAAAACCACCGGTAACATCGTCAGCTTCGATGTCGAGCCGGGTCTCGGCATGCGCATCATCCCGGTGTCGAGCGCGAAGGCGTAAGGAACCCATGCCGCAACGTCTCCCGTTCGACGTTCCGGATCAGATCGACGACCACAAGGCCGGCGGTGGTGCACAGTGCCCGATTCACAACCTGCTCGCGCCCGAGCTGCGCGACCAGGCGGAACGCGCGCCGCACCTCATGTCGTACCTCCACAAGGTGCCCTTCGCCGAATTCGGAGTGCCCGACTACTACCCCGAGATCAGCCGCAAGATGGGCGACATGAAGGATCCCAACCTCATCTATCCCGTCGGCGCGAACACCTTCATCCACATCTTCCCTGACACCGCCGAGGCGCGGAACTTCTACATCGCCATCGAGCCCGGCACCGACAGCATGGGCGAGCAGATCGAGCAAATGGAGTACCGCCTGCTCGACTTCGTGGAAATCCTCGCCGATGCCCTGTCGCCCGAGGAGAAGACGGAAGTGCTGCTGAAAGCCATCGCGGATTCGTGCGAGGTCTCCGATCGGGAGCCGGTTGTCGCCGCCTCAGCCAAGCGCGGCGAGGGCGGCTTCATGAAGCTGCCGTTCGGCGGCGGCAGCGGCGGCAAGGGCGGCAAGCTCAAGCTTTCCGCGTCCGAAGTCGAGTGCCTGAAGTACATGGTCATCCGCGACAAGGTGGGCATGGGCCCGCTCGAGCCGTTCGTCTCTGACCCATGGATCGAGGACATCAGCTGCAGCGGCATCGGCCCCGTCTACATCGAGCACAAGGGGTTTGGCGCGCTCAAGAGCAGCATCCACTTCGACACGCACGAAGAGCTGGACGACTTCGTCCTCAAGCTCGCCGAGAAGATGAAGAAGCCCGTCACGTTCCGCAGCCCGATCGTCGACGCCACGCTTCCGGACGGTTCCCGTATCAACATCGTCTACGGCGGCGACGTCTCCAAGAACGGCTCGAACTTCACCATCAGGAAGTTCATGGGCATCCCGCTCAGCATCGTCGACATCTGCAACTCCGGCATGGCGACGTGGCAGATGGCCGGCTATATGTCCCTCATCGTCGAAGAGGGTATGAACTTCTTCGTCTCGGGCGAGACCGCTTCCGGCAAGACGACGCTGATGAACGCGCTGATGACCTTCATCCGGCCCGACGCCAAGATCGTCAGCATCGAGGACACGCCCGAAGTGCAGGTCCCGCACCCCAACTGGACGCGCGAGGTCGTCCGCGGCGCCATGAGCCAGGGCGGCGGCAGCGTCGACATGTTCAGCTTGCTGAAAGCTGCCCTTCGCCAGCGCCCGAACGAGATCATCATCGGAGAGATCCGTGGTGAAGAGGGGAACATCGCCTTCCAGGCGATGATGACCGGCCACGCTGTGTGCGCGACCTTCCACGCCGCCACTGTCGAGAAGCTGATCCAGCGTGTCACCGGTGTGCCGATCAGCGTGCCGCGGACGTACGTGGAGAACCTGAACGTGGTGGTCATCTGCAGCTCCGTGCGGCTGCCGACCGGGCGCATGGGCCGCCGTATCCTCAGCATCTCCGAGATCATCGGCTACGACCCGACCGCTGGCTCGTTTTCGTTCGTCGAGGTGTTCCGCTGGGACCCGGTGAAGGACGAATTCGAATTCGTCGGCTTCAACAACAGCTACTTGCTCGAACAGCGTATCGCGCCCTCGCGCGGTCTCTCGGAGAAGAAGCGCCGGCTGATCTACAAGGAAGTGGACCGGCGCGGCGCGCTCCTGCAGAAGCTGGGCGAGTCCGGCGTCTCGAACTTCTACGAGCTATTCAAGCTGCTCTCGAAGGCCCAGAAGCAAGGCCTGTTCTAATCTGGCCGGCTTCCCGGCCCGCAAACTCCCGCCCCCAACCCCTAAGGGATTCCCCTACGGCCGCCGATACTCCTCCAGGCGCGACCGGGCGTGGTCCGCACGCGCCGCTTCGCGACACGGAGGCACACCATGGCGTTCGGCAAGAAGAAGAAGGACGACGAGGCCCCGGAGGATGCTGCCCCCGACGCCGCCCCTGACGCCGCGCCTGACGCCGCGCCCGACGCGGAGCCAGATGCCGCACCGGAAGCTGCGAGCGACGAGGAAGTCTCGGGCAGCATGTTCGCGAGCGATGAGCCCGCGGAAGAGGTCGAGGCCACGACCGCCGGCCTGCCGGCTGAAGAGCCTGCGGCCGCTTCCGGCGACCCGCTCTCCAGCGACCTCCTCAACATGTTCCAGACGACGCAGATCGAGACCGAGGACGTCGGCGCCCTGCTGGATCTCGCCGGCGACGTGGAGCTCGACGATCTGCTCGAAGACCTGCGTACGGTCGCCGTCGCGCTCGGCTGCAAGCTGCCGTACGACGAGGAGATGGCCGCCGCCTGACGCCACCTTCCCGCAGCGGCGCGGCGCCAAGCCTCATCGAGCGGCCGCGGACCCCCAATCGCCTTCCACTAGACGAAACTCGTTGGCATACTGCCCCTCGTTATGCCAAAACGCCCTCTTCCCGAATCCACACCCGAAACCCAGGAGTTCTGGGCCGGCGCCCGCCGCGGCGAGTTGCGCATCCAGCGCTGCAAGCCGTGCGGCAATGCCTACTTCTTTCCGCGGCCGTTCTGCCCCCGCTGCTCATCGGACGACGTCGAGTGGTTCACGGCGAGCGGACGCGGCCGCCTGTACTCGTACGTGATCAACCACCGCCCGCCGCCGAACTTCAAGGACTACGCCCCGTACGTCATCGCGGTCGTGGAGCTCGAAGAAGGGCCGCGGATGATGACCAACATCGTCGGCGTGGAACCGGCGCCGGAGAACCTGCCGGTGGACCTGCCCGTCGAGGTGACATGGGAACAGCAGGACGACATCATCACGTTGCCGCTGTTCCGGCCGAGCGGGAGGTCCTCGTGAGCCTGCGCATGAGCGCCGCCATCGTCGGCGCGGCCGAGACCGACGAGCTGGGTGTGCTGCCCCACCTGTCAGCCATACAGCTGCACGCCCAGGCGGCGCTGAGGGCGCTTGCTGATGCCGGCATCAGCAAAGACGACGTCGACGCCGTGCTGTGCGCGGGCCAGTCGCCAGTCGCCGTTGCCGAGTACCTGGGCATCGTGCCGACGTACATCGACGGCACGGGCGTGGGTGGCTGCTCTTTCATGATTCACGTACGCCACGCCGCTGCCGCCATCAAGGCCGGCCTCTGCAACGTAGCGCTGATCACGCACGGCCAGAGCGGCCGCTCGCGCGTCGGCGAGGGCGGCTGGGGGCAGTCGCGCCAGTCGATGAGCGGGCAGTTCGAGGAGCCGTACGGCGTCGCCGGTCCGGCCACGCGCTTCACCGTCCCGATCCTGCGCCACATGCACGAGTACGGCACCACGCACGAGCAGATGGCGTCCGTCGCCGTTGCCACGCGGCGCTGGGCCGAGAAGAATCCTCGCGCGATGATGCGCGACCCCATCACCATCGACGACGTGCTCAGCTCACGCATGATCGCCTACCCGGTGCACCTGCTCGAGTGCTGCCTGGTGACCGACGGCGGCGGCGCGCTGGTGGTGGTGTCGGCGGAGCGCGCGAAGGACTTCCCGAAGAAGCCGGTGTACCTGCTCGGCTCCGGCGAGTCGTCCGAGCACTCGATGATCAGCATGATGCACGACTTCACGGAGTCGCGCGCCTTCAAGGTCTCCGGGCAGTCCGCCTTCGCCGAGGCCGGCATCGAGCGCAAGGACATCGACCACGCCATGTTCTACGACGCCTTTGCCCACACGCCCATGTTCGCGCTCGAAGCGCTGGGCTTCGTCGGCAAGGGGGAGAGCGGCCCGTTCTTCGAGGAGATGCGGACGGCGCCGGGCGGCGACTTCCCGCTCAACACGAACGGCGGCGGGCTGTCGTACACCCACACCGGCATGTACGGCATGTTCGCCATCCAGGAGTCCGTGCGGCAGTTGCGTGGCGAGGCGGCGGCGCAGCTGCCGGACGTCCGCACCAGCATCGCGCACGGGGTGGGCGGCATGTTCAGCGCGGCGGGCACGCTCATCCTCACGAATGACGCCGGTGCTTGACGCCGGGTGAGCTGATTCGCCTGTAATCCGCTGCCGGTAGCCGGTAATCTGGCTTCGATGGCATCCATTTCCTGCAAGCGGCTGCCGTTCGCGCTCGTCCTCGCCGTCGCCCTGGCGATGGCGGCCGCACCGGCGCGCGCGCAGCAGGGGCAGCCTTCGCTCATCGTCAACCAGCTCGACGCGACGGCGTACCCGGCGCTGCGGGCGGTCGTGACCGCGCTCGATGCGACCGGCGTGCCCGAGCAGGGGCTCACCGCCGAGCAGTTCCAGGCGTTTGACGGCGAGACGCCGCTGCGACTCGCCGGCGTGCAGTCGGCGCAGGACGCCAGCGTGAAGCTGAGCGTCGTCGTCGCGATCGACGTGTCCGGCAGCATGGCGGGGGAGCCGATGGACCGCGCCAAGCAGGCGGCCAACGAGTTCATCCGCGCGCTGGGGCCGAACGACGAGGCGGCGCTCGTCACGTTCAACGCCACGGTGGCGCCCGTGGTGCCGTTCACGAGCGACCGGGCGAAACTGACCAACGCCATCGCCGCGCTGCAGGCGGTCGGCGGCACGGCGCTGTACGAGGCCGTCCAGACGGCGAGCTTCATCGCGAACGCCTCCGACGCGCCGCGCAGCGCGGTGGTGCTGCTGTCCGACGGCCAGAACGACACGCAAGCTTCGGATGCGACGGCCGTGGGCTCGCTGGCGGCCGCGCAGGGCGCCGGCGTGCCGGTGTTCACCGTCGGCTTCGGCGCGGCGCCCGATGTGGGGTACCTGGAGGGGCTGTCGGCGGCGACGCAGGGGCAGTACCGCGCCGCGAACGCCGCCAACGTCTCGACGGTGTACGCCGACATCGCGCTGCTGCTTCGCAACCAGTACGTGCTGACGATGACCGCCACCGCCGCGGCCGATGGCAAGCCGGCGAGCCTGCGGCTCATCGCCACGGTGGGCGGCGCGCCTTCCGCGGCGGTGGCGGAGTTCACGCGCGGCACGGCGGCCGTCGCGCCGCAGGCGACGGCGCCCGCACCGGCGCCGGCGCCCGAGGTGAAGGCCCCGGACGGCGGCAGCACCAGCCGGGTGCCGCTCGTCGTGTTCTCGGCGGTGGTGCTGCTGGTGCTGGCCGGCATCGGCGGCGTGCTGTTCACCCGGTACCGGCGCCAGCAGCGCATTCTGCAGCACCAGATGCAGGTGGTGGCGCCGAACCCGCGGCAGGCGGCGGCGCACCCGCTGCCGGTGGCCGAGGGCGCGGCCGTGGCGGCCAGCAGCGAGATCGGCACGGGGCGGCTCGTGGAGATGCACGGGAACGAGCGCGGGCGGGTGTTCCACCTGGGCGGCGGGGCCGCCGTGCTGGGCTCGTCGCCGCGGCTATGCACCATCGTGCTCGACGGGGCGGACGTGGCGCCGGAGCATTGCCGCATCTGGCTGCGGGAGGGGCGGTACATGCTGCACCACGCGGGAGGGATGCGGCGGAAGACGCTCGTCGGCGGGAAAGAGGCCGAGTGGGTGGTGCTGGAGGCCGGGGACGAGGTGCGGGTGGGGTCGCACCGCCTGGTGTTCGAGAGCGGCGGCTGAGGGCCGCCGCAGAACAGAGAGCAGAGACCAGAGAGCAGAGCCGGGCTGCGCCAGAGCAGAGAGCAGAGAGCAGAGCGCAGAGTCGGGCCGCGGGTACAGCAAACAGCAAAGGGTGGCGCTGCCTGCGGCGGCGTTTGATTGGCGGCCCTGGATTTTGCGATTTTCGCGCGGGGTTGATTGTTCCGAATCTGGACCGGGGGCCGCGCGGGAGATTGTTTTCGGGGCGGTCCCGCCTTTGGCGGGCAGAACAGACAACAGAGGGGCGCCGGCCACAGCAAACAGCAAAGGGCAGGGTCTGCCTGTGGAGGGCGGAGCGGACGACGAGGGCCTGGGCGGCGCGGAAGCGGTGCATGGAGCGAGGGTACGCGGTTGGGGGCGGATCTCCACGCGGCGGATGTCACCGGGGCCGCCTTCGGCGGCCAGAACAGAGAGCAGACAGCAGAGAGCAGCGCGGTGGCGTAGGTTCTGCTCTCTGCTTCCTGCTCTCTGTTGTCCCTCGTTCGCGGGCACGTTACGACTTCGTATCAGCACCGCTGGGCAGGCGTGGGCGTGGCGGTTATTGTCAAGACAAGCATTGACAGTGTTTATGTCGGGTGTTAGGTTCGATCACGTCATTCCTCGCACATTTCGACGGGCCGGTACCGGGGTGGCGCCGGCCCGTTGACGATGCAAGTACACTTCGTTCCCGCACGAGTGTTCGGGGGTCGCCGGCGGCGACCTGTGCGAGGTGTTTGGCATCGCCGCTGAGTCCGGGGCCGCCCGAGCGTCGCGATATTGCTCTTCGGGTGGCCGGCCGTAATGATGCGGCCGGTTTTGCATTATAGGGACTAGGGACCAGGGGATAGGGGTTAGGGATTAGCCGCGGCAACAGGAGCAGGGCGCCCCTACGGCGTGTTCACCGGGAACGCGCACCGGGTCCGGCTCCGAGACAGGAACCGGTCCTGCTTTCCCTCCCGCATGCGGCGGCAAGGGAGCACCCGCCAGAGGCGGGCGGGCCGACAGACTTCCCGCCTGTTGCCAGACGAAGGAGGTGCGCACGGCAGAAGTCTGTCCACAACCAGATTCAGGAAGTCCCCCGCGTTGGGCGGGGTGGTCCAACAAGGCAACGGTCAGTTCAATTCAGGAGGGGTTCCAACAGTGAACAGCATCATTCTCAGTGGCATGGCATGGGCCAGCAGCATCAAGGACGCGATCACGACGCGGATCCGCGAGGAGCGCGGCCAGGACCTCGTCGAGTACGCAGTGCTCGTGGGGTTCATCGGCGTCGCGCTCGCAGCGTTCTTCTTGATCGCAGGCAACGAGATCCAGTGGGCCAATTTCCGCAACAAGATCAACGACTGCGTCACGTTCGACGCCGTCTGCACTCCGTAGTCGCAGCACAAAAGAGCCGGGGTGACGGTGCTACCGTCACCCCGGCTGCGTATTCCGGCCGAGATTCTTGATGAATACACACGACCTCCGGGGGCAGCGCGCGCAGGGCTTAGTAGAGTTCGCGGTGATCTTTCCGATTTTCGCGTTGTTGCTCTTTGCCATCGTCGACGGCGGGCTGTTGATGGGCCGGTACAACAACATCAACAACGCGGCCAAAGAGGGCGCGCGCGCCGGGGCCGTGCAGTACGGCGATGGAGATGACGCCCTCGACGCCGTCATCGACCGTGTGACGGAGCAGGCGCACGGCGAGCTTGACGACACGGCGGACCACCCGCTGTCTACAGAATGCGATGACTATGACAGCCCGCCGGCGGATACGAACGTGGTCTGCGCCGAGTGGATCAGCGGCGCGGACGGCGAGGCTCCGGGTGAGGTCGGCGCATCGGTGCGGGTGCGCGTGAAGTACCATTACCAGTTCCTGACGCCGATCGTGAACTGGTTCGCAGGCAACGGCTGGACCATCGAAGTGTGCGCCGTGCAGCGCGAAGAACGGCCTATCGACTCGCCGGCGAATGCGAACGACGGCGCCGAGTCGTGCGAGACGGGCGGAGGCGGATCGACGCCGACGCCGCCGCCGGCCGCGACCGACACGCCCGTGCCGACGGATACGCCGGTGCCGACCAACACGACAGTAGCGACGAATACGCCGGCGGCCGGCACACCGACGCGCACTCCGACGAGGACGCGGACGCCCACCAGGACGCCGACGGCGACGGCGACGCCGTGCCCGCCCGGTCAGCACCCCAAGAATAACGGCTCGGGCTGTCACGATGATCATGACGACGATTAGGACCAGGGACGCCCGATGAGAAACGCACAGCGCAGCTCGGAACGGGGCCAGGTGCTCGTCCTGTTTGTCGCGCTCTTCTCGGTGCTGCTGGTGCTGGCCGCGTTCTCCATCGACCAGGGGCTGTGGCTGAACCACCGGCGCATCGCGCAGAAAGACGCGGACGCGGCAGCGCGCGCAGGCGCGGCGCAGTACCTGAAGGACGTTGCCGACCCGGACTGGGGCGCAGCGAGTGCCGCCGGGCTGGCCATGGCCAAGCACAATGGGGCGTTTGAGGACGATCTGAGCGCGTACACGGCGCCTACATTCACCCCAACCGACTGTGAAAACAACGACAGCGATTTCACCTGCGCGCGCACCTATTGCCAGCTCGAGGGCGGGGGCATCATCGAAGGAGCGCCATCGATCGAGATCGGGGTGCCGCGGCCGGCGCCCGGGCTGTTCATAGGGGCGCTCGGTGGAGGCAACGCGGACGACATCGGCGCGAAATCGACGGCGTGCGTCGGCTCCGTAACAACTATCGGGCCGGGGGGCACCGGCGCAATCCCTGTTGAACTCTTCAATACTGACTATGATGTCACGAAGAACGAGTGCTTCTCGGGACCACCGCCGTCACCGCCCGCCGAGGAGAGCAACGCGCGCGTGGGCATGCAGTGCGTGATCAAGACGGCGGCGCAGAACACGGGCCCGAAGGGCGGGGACCGCGGCTTCTTTCGCGCCGACATGCCATCGGACCAATGCGATGGAGAGGGCGGCGCTTCTGATATTCGTGCAGCTATTGAGGACGGTCTGAACTTTACTTGCTCGATCGACACCGACAACGTGTGCAGCCTAACGGTTCCGACCCAGGACTGCGTCGATGACGAGCCCGGCAACGTAGGAAGCACGATCGGGAGCTGGAACACGCGGTTGACCGGCGCGGGGGCCATCGAGCAGACGTGCGGAGGCGGCACCTTCAAGGAGACGTTCACCTACGCGGACGGCTCCGCGATCCCAAGTTCGAAAGTCGGACCGCCGGGCCTCAACAATCCGCCGAACACAGTGAACGGCAACGCCGACCCGCCCGGTACGGTATACGCGCAGAAGGCGTGTACGAACCCTCGCGTTGCGTTCATCGTCCTGAGTGACAGCTCGGGAACGCGCGTGAAGGGCTTTGCGGGGATCTTCATCGTCGGTTGCTTCGACGAACGCAACACGGTCCTTACGAACACGTTGAATACGTGTAGCGGCGGTGACCCGGGTGGTCACAAGGAAGTACGCGCCGTGCTCCTTCGGCTCATCCTGACTGATGGAGCCGTCGGCGGCATCGGAGATCCGACTCAGAACACAACGTCGCCGCTGGCGATCCAGACAACGAGGTAGGGAGCAAGACGATGGCACGCACGCTTACACAGGCAGGCCCCGAACGCGCTAACCGGCTCATCTTCATCGGCGCGATCGCGCTTGCCGCTCTCGCGGCGGTGCTCGTGTTCGTGGCGCTGAGTAGCTTCGGCGGCGACAGCAGCAGCGACACCGTTGGGCTGGGCTCGACGGTCGACGTCGTCGTTGCGTCGCGCGACCTGAAGGCGGGGACGACCATCAGCGCCGAGATGCTGGAGATCGCGTCATTGCCGTCGCGGAGCGCCATCAGCGGCGCGCTGACGGAGCAGAAAGCCGCGGTCGGCCTCACGGTCCGCGTCCCGATCCAGAAGAACGAACAGATCTCGACCGCGAAGCTTGGCCAGAGCGACGAGGACAAGGTGTTCGCGGGCGTGATCCCCGCGGGCATGCGCGCCATCGCGATCCCGGTGAGCGAGACGACGAGCGTGGGCGGGCTGATCGTCGCGGGCGACCGCGTCGACATCACGGCGGTGCTCGACCAGAACAACGGAGACCAACTCTCACGCGCATCGACGCTCCTGCAGAACGTGCTGGTGCTGTCGGTGGCGCAGAACGCGCAGCAGGCGACGGCGCGGCTGGATGCGGACGGGAAGCCGGTCACGGACGGGCCGATCTCGGACCGCCCGGACAACACGGCGGCCAAGCCGACGGCCAAGTCGATCACGGTGGCGGTGAACCCGCAGGACGTGCCGCTGATCGCGCTCGCGCAGGAGCAGGGCAAGATCTATCTGTCGCTACGGCCGATCGATGACAATGCCGCCGTCGCGGGACTCGATGCGCCGCGGACGCTGCCCAATCCGTAACAACACGTCAGGCCAGCGTTAGTACATACGGAAGCAGACGGCCGGAGGCAGAGTGGCGAAGACACCATCCATACTGATCGTAGATAGCGATATCCAGGCGCGGTACGAGGCCAAGCAGGTCGTCAAGGCCTCCGGGCTGACGCTGGCGGGCGAGAGCGGGTTCGGCATGGAGGCGGTCAACGCCGCCAACGAGCTGAAGCCGGACACGATCCTGGTCGGCGTGAGCGAGCCGATGGAACGGCCGCTGCAGACCGTGGAATCGCTGCAGAGCCTGCTGCCGGATACGCCGATCATCGTCTACTCCGACTCGAAGGACATCGAGACGATCCGCAAGGCGATGATGTCGGGGGCGCGGGACTTCCTGTCGCGGCCGATCAAGCCGGAGACGATGCGGACGTCGGTGCTGCTGGCGCTGGAGTCGGAAGAGAAGAAGAAGCTGCGTCAGTTGGGCCAGCTTCCGGGCGCGGCGACGGCGGGGACGATCGTGACGGTGTTCGGCGCGAAGGGCGGCATCGGCAAGTCGACGATCAGCACGAACGTGGCGGTGGCGCTGGCGCGGATGGAGCGCTCATCGGTGTGCATCGTGGACCTGGACAACGGCTTCGGCGACATCGCCGGGATGCTGGATGTGCGTCCGGAGCGGACGCTGTTCGACATGGTGCGCGACCTGGACATGATCGACCGCGACGACATCGCGCGGTACGTGACGAAGCACGAGCTGAGCGAGCTGGACGTGCTGGCGGGGCCAACGGTGCTGGAGTGGCGGAAGCTGACGCCGGACCAGGTGCGGCGGGTGGTGGAGTTCCTGGCGAAGAACTACGACACGGTGGTGCTCGACACATCGGGCATGCTGAGCGAGATGTGCGAGATGGCGGTGGAGATCGCGACGATCGTGCTGTGGATCACGACGACGGAGTTCGCCAGCGTGAAGGACTCGCTGGAGGCGATGCGGGCGCTGAAGCTGCTGTCGTACTCGCAGGAGCGGGTACGCATCGTGATGAACGCGATCTCGCCGGACGACGGCGTGCGGCCGAGCGTGGTGCAGGACGCGCTGCAGCGGGACGTGTTCTGGAACATCCCGTACGACAAGAAGGTGCGTCAGGGGACGCACCTGGGGCAGCCGATCGTGATCACGGCGCCGCAGTCGATCGCGGCGAAGAGCCTGACGGACCTGGCGACGGTGATCGCGGGGGGGCGGCTGGACAAGGGGAGCAAGATCCTCGGCGGGTTCAAGTGGCGGCCGGGGTCGCAGCCCGCGGTGGCGGAGGGGAGCTAGGCGATGGCTATCGATACGGCGCGAGAGCGTCGGTTCGCATTCGACGACAGCCAGGGCGACGACGAGCTGTTCGCGGCGGTGCACACGGTCCACCAGAAGATGCTGATGGAGATGGACCTGAGCGCGATCGAGAAGCTCGATGCGGCGCGGGCGCGCGAGGCCGTGACGGTGGCGGCGCGGCAGCTTGTGACGCAGCTCTTCCCGGCGCTGCTCGGCGACGAGCGCGAGGGTGTGATCAAGCGGGTCATCGATGAGGCGATCGGCTTCGGGCCGATCGAGGGGCTGCTGGACGACGACAGCGTGTCGGAAGTGATGGTGAACGCGCCGGAGGAGGTCTTCTTCGAGCGCGACGGCGTGATCTACCTGTCGCCGCTGCGGTTTCGGGACAACGGGCACATCATGCGGATCGTGGAGCGGATCATCGCACCGCTGGGGCGGCGTGTCGATGAGTCGTCGCCGTACGTGGACGCGCGGCTGCCGGACGGCTCGCGCGTGAACATCGTGATCCCGCCGCTGGTGCCGCGGAGCCCGACGATGACGATCCGGAAGTTCCGGCGGGAGAAGTACAAGATCGCGGACCTGCTCGCGAACGGCACGATGACGGAGCCGATCGCGGAGTTCCTGCGGGCGTGCGTGCAGCAGCGGCTGAACATCGTGATCAGCGGCGGTACGGGCACCGGTAAGACGACGCTGCTGAACGCGCTGTCTGCGTACGTGCCGAACAGCGAGCGCATCATCTCGATCGAGGATCCGATCGAAATGAAGCTGCAGCAGACGCACACGATTGCGATGGAAGCGCGCCCTTCGAACATCGAAGGCAAGAACGAGGTGACGCAGCGCGACCTCGTGCGGAACGCGCTGCGCATGCGGCCGGACCGCATCATCATCGGTGAGGTGCGCGGCGCCGAGGCGTTCGACATGCTGCAGGCGATGAACACGGGCCACGAGGGCTCGCTGACGACGATCCACGCGAACTCGCCGCGGGACGCGATCATCCGCATCGAGAACATGGTGATGATGGCGGGGTTCGACCTGCCGGTGCGGGCGATCCGGGAGCAGATCGCGGCGGCGCTGCACATCGTGGTGCAGATCGCGCGATTCTCGGACGGGAAGCGGCGGCTGACGCAGATCAGCGAGATCACGGGCCGCGAAAGCGACACGATCACGATGCAGGACCTGTTCACGTACCACCAGGACGGGGTGGACGCGGAGGGCAAGGTCGTGGGGATGCTCGAACCGACGGGGATCATGCCGACGTTCGCGGATGACTTCGCGCGAGCCGGTGTGAAGCTGGACATGGGGTTCGGCGCGGGGATGAGGCGATAGCGATGGGCATCGAACTGATCGCGGCGCTCGCGGCGGGGCTGGCAGTGGGGATGTTCGCGCTCTACGGGGCGCGGGCGGCGTACAACCGGCCGGGCGACGCGCGCATCCGGCGGCTCATCGAGCGGCCGGAGACGGTGCGGCGCGGGCTGTCGTGGGACGAGATCCGGCGGCGCGGGCCGTCGGGGCTGCCGCTGCTGCGCAACGTGCTGCTGGACAGCGCATGGTCGCAGCGGGTGACGCTGGAGATCGAGCAGGCGGGGCTGAAGATGCGCGCCGGCGAGTACCTGATGGTACGGCTGGGGCTCGGGCTGGCGGCGTTCCTGGGGATCTGGGCAGCGGGGCGGAGCGCGGTGGCGCTCGTGATGGCGCTGGTGTGCGGGTTCTTCGCGTTCATGCTGCCGGCGGTGTGGCTCTCGATCCTGCGGAAGCGGCGCATCGAGAAGGTCGCGAAGCAGATGCCCGAAGCTGTGGTGATGATGGCGAACGCGCTGCGGGCGGGGTTCGCCTTCCAGCACGGCATCGACATGGTGGCGAAGCAGATGGAAGCGCCGATCTCGGAGGAGTTCAGCCGGGTGGTGGTCGACATGAACGTCGGCTCCTCGATCGAGGAAGCGCTGCACGGGCTGCTGAGGCGGGTCGACTCCGAAGAAGTGAACATGGTGGTGACGGCGGTGCTGATCCAGCGGTCGAGCGGCGGCAACCTGGCCGAGATCCTGGAGACCGTTGGCGAGACGATGCGCGAGAAAGAGCGGCTGACGGGCGAAGTGAAGACGATGACATCGCAGCAGCGGTTTTCGGGAACCGTGCTGACGTTCTGGCCGATGCTGCTGCTGGGGGTGTTCTCTCTCGCGAACTGGAGCCAGACGTCGCTGCTGTTCACGACGAACATCGGGCTGGTGCTGGTGACGGTGGGCGGGGTGCTGCAGGTGCTTGGCTACTACACGATCCGCCGGATCCTGGACATCGATATTTAGGGGACGCACATGGCTCTTGCAACGTCGCTCGTCCTGTTCGGTTCGCTGGTCTTGTTCGCGCTGTGGTACGTGCGGAGCAAGAACCAGATGGAGGACCGCGTGCGCGCGCTATCGAACCAGCGCCGGGCGATGGTCGAGCAGGACGACCCGTTTTCGCAGCGGGTGATGTTCCCGGTGGTGCACGGCTTCACGACGCGGCTGATGGACTTCTTGCCGACGTCGCTGATCTCGCGCGCGCGAAAGTGGCTGATCATCTCCGACAGCAGCATGAGCCTGCCGACATTCATGACGATCGTGCTGGTGCTGACGACTGCCGTGCCGGCGGTGTACTTCATCGCGTTGTGGGCAGGGTCCGGGGGCGATCCGAGCGCGCGGGCGCTGGGGCTGGTCATCGTGCTGGCCATTGTCGGATTCCTGGCGCCGATGATGCTGCTGCGGCGGCGCGCGAAGAACCGGCAACTGAAGTTCTGGAAGGCGCTGCCGGACAGCCTGGACCTGCTGACGACGTGCGTCGAGGCGGGATTGAGTCTGGACTTCGCGTTCCAGCGCGTCGCGGAGCGGCAGCACGGACCGGTGGGCGCCGAGATCAACCGCATGCTGCGCGAAAAGGCGCTGGGCCAGACCCGGCGCGAGGCGCTGATGGCCATGGCCGAGCGCATCGACCTGCCGGACGTCAACGTGTTCGTGAACTCCGTCATACAGGCGGAGACGCTCGGAACGAGCATCGGCCAGGTGCTGCGGATCCAGTCGCGGCAGTTGCGCACGCGGCGGCGTCAGCGCGCCGAGCAAGTGGCGCGGCAAGCGGCGCCGAAGATGGTCTTCCCGCTGGTGTTCTTCGTCATGCCGAACCTGTTCATCGTGATCCTGGGTCCGATCATCATCAACGCGTACGACGTGTTGCGCGGCTGAGCCGCAGATAGAAGGACGCGTGGGCGGGTCAATGCTACCGTCGCAGGGATTGCGGCCGCTGGATCCGTACAGGACGCTGCAGCTCCACCCCCACGCACCGCGCGGCCTGATCATCGAGGCGTACTGGGCGCTGATCGCGCGGCAGCGTCACGGCACGGCGCCGCAGGCCATCCAGGCCATCGACGATCTAAACGACGCCTACGGCCTGCTCATCGACGACAAGCGGCGCCGGGCATACGATGAGGAGTCCGGCGTTGCCGGCCTGCACACGCCGCAGGTGCGCGCGACGCGCCGCGGCTTCGGGCTGCTGGGCTTCGGCTCATCGGTCACGCTGGTGTCCGATCACAGTGACTACTACCACCTGCTGCGCATCGACCGCGATGCCGCCCCCGAGATCGTGGACCTGGCGCACGCGATCATGAGCCGCCAGACACGCGGCGGCAGCGTCGAAAGCGTGTTTCTGGCCGGTCTGCTGGACCAGGCACACCGCACGCTCCGCAATCCACAGCGGCGCGCCCAGTACGACGCGGCGCTTCTCACGGGCAAGCGCGACGGCAGGACCGGACCGCCGCCTCTTGTGACGCCGGCGGCGATGCCGCATCTCGATCTGCCGACGCCCGACGCCCGCGACACCATCATCGCCGAAGTAATGCCTCTGGATGAGTGCGATGTCGTGATCGTTCAGCCATCGCCTCCGCGCGAGTCGTCGCCGGACATCGGCGCGCCGGACGAAAGCACGGTGCCGGAGATGTACGCGAGTGCGCCGCTGCCGGAGTCTCCGGCGGAAGAAGCGGCCGATGCGGCCATCGACGCCGAGGCCGGGCCAGACGAGGATGCGTTGCCCGCAATCGCCGCCGCGCCAAGTGAGTCGCCAACGCGGCCCGCGGGAATGCTGCTCCGGATGATGCGGATGGGCCAGCGCCCGGCGACCCCGCCTTCGGCGAAGCCTGTCCCTGAGCCCGCCGGCGAGACCGCGGCGCCGGCTTCCGCCTCCGTGAGCGAGAAGAAGCCGGCGGCCCCGACGATGGATGCGGGCGACGCGCGCGTGCTCTCGCTGCGCGACAGCGAGCGGCCGGTTCCCATGGAGTACCGGCGGCCCGTGCGCGACGGGAGAGACGTCGAGCCGCGGCCTCGCCAGGCCGTGGATGCGGAGCTGGCGTTCATCGCCGGGCCGCACGCCGGCGCGCGCGTGGCGCTCAACGATCACGCGGTGACGCTTGGCACGAGCTATGACTCCGACATCGTGCTCGACGACCAGGACGGGCGCATCGCTCCCGAGCACGCGCGCATCTGGCGGCACGGCGAGCATTTCGTCTTCCGGCAGGTGGATGGCCGCGGCACAGTGATCGGCGGCTCGCCCATGACGCTGCCGTTGGTGATGCTCGAAGACGGCGACGAGATCGAGATCGGCGGCCACCGCCTCCGGTTCGAGCACA
>Ga0080064_1000978_pt1 | contig 65145 bp, 60 predicted proteins | sample Subgrocontami54m_FD_69260 | JGI IMG/M metagenome (GOLD analysis project Ga0080064, IMG submission 69260) | Subsurface groundwater microbial communities from S. Glens Falls, New York, USA - GMW46 contaminated, 5.4 m (SPADES assembly) (version 2) ... | reverse complement strand
CCGCCTCGCTGAATCCCAAACCGCGAGACCTGTCGGACAAGACGTACGCCCGCAGCCTCAAGGACGAGTTTCTGTTTGAGATTACTAAGAACGGGGGCCCAGCGGTGAAGAAATCCCCGCTCATGCCTGCGATGGGCAAGACCCTGAAGGACGACCAGATCAAGGACCTGGTGGCGTACCTCCGATCCCTGGCCAAGTAGATTTCGCTGGGGGCGCGTTGTGCAGAGTGGCGTGATGCGTACAGTGCGGATGATTGGCCTCCTTTTCTTCGCTGTCGCGGTCTCCGTTCTGCTGGTGACAAGCAGGCCGGCGTCGGGAGAGCAGCCGATCGCCTTCAATCACAAGGCGCACGTTTCCAAGGGACTGGACTGCGCCATCTGCCACCGGTATGTCCGCGAGCAGGCCTTTGCCAGCCTCCCCACGATCGAGACATGCCTCATGTGCCACAGCGCCAAGATGAGCGACAATCCCGAAGAGGCAAAGATCCGAGAATTCGCGAAGCGGGGGGAGCCCCTGCGGTGGGTGCGCCTGTACGCCCTATCGCCCGACGCCGCGGCCTATTTCTCGCACCGGCGACACGTGACGCTTGGCAACATCCCGTGTGCCACCTGCCACGGACCAATGGCCGAGCGGACGACTCCCCCGCCCCGGGCCTTGGTCCGGTTCGACATGGACTTCTGTATCTCATGCCACCAGGAAAAGAAAGTGTCCACGGCCTGCGTGGCCTGCCACCGGTGAGACGCGAGCGATCGAAGCATCCGGGACCCGGCTCACCGGGGGAAGGCGCAAGGGAACGCACCGCACCGGAGTGAGGAGGGAGGAATCATGATTACCGGCACCCGCGGAAGGATCGGCCTCTTGATCGTCCTGCTGGCATTGCTCGGAATCGTGGGCAGCTGTGCCACGCTCGGTCGGGGATCGTCCGAGGTGGCGGGCCCGCGCCTGTTCACTTTCCCCGGCGACTGGAGCACGGTCCCGGCCAAGACCCTCACCCTCTTCTACCCCGGCCAGGCCTCCTGGGAGTTCCTGACGAGCAATGACCACCCGGGAGCTCCCGCCCTCGAGGCGGGTTGTACCGGCTGCCACGCCGGGCAGGAGAAGACCCTTGGGGCCAAACTTGTGCAGGCGGGCCCGCGCGAAGCCGATCCGATTCCCGGCAAGGCTCCGAGCCTTGACCTGACGGTCCGGGCGGCCTATGACGCCGAGTTCGTCTACTTCCAGTTCCGCTGGGCCACCGCAACGCCCCACGCCATCCACACCCTGTGGCGCTATGACGGCAAGCAGTGGGTGGCCTGGGGGGGGCCGAAGCCGGACGCAACCAAAAAAGGGATTCCGCCGAGCTACGAGGACCGGCTGGCGATCCTCTTGGATGATCCGGACAACGTCCCGGCCTTCGATGGGTCGGCAGCTACCTTCTCGCAGGTCGGCTGCTGGATGACGTGCCACACCAGCATGCGCGCCATGCCCAAGGACGTTCCCCGGAGCGCTATTGATTCGCACCCGTATTGGGGGGGCCAGGGCCGAAAGGTGGAGGATATCCGGAAATACTTGCTCATCAGCCGGACCGCTCGCGACGATGCCGGCGCCTGGGATAAGGTCAAGCCGGCGGCGGAGCTGAACCAGCTCAAGGCCGCGGGGAAATTCCTCGATCTCTGGCAGTGGCGCGCGGGCCGCTCCAACGCGGTGGGCTACGCCAGCGACGACTGGGTCCTGGAGTACCGGAACGGGGATGCGGGCCGGGCGCCGTTCTTCAGCCGCCCCAAACCGGAAGTCATGTATGACGAGAAAGTCGTGGGCTTCCGGGGGATTCCCGAGGTGGAACTCCAAGCCCGGATGGGACAGTCAGCCCTGATCGAGGGTAAGACCGCGGTTCCTCTAGATCCCAATGCCAAGTTTGCCGTGGGGGACCTTCTGCCGCAGTACATCCTGCGCGAGCCGCAGGGAAGCGGCGCCGACGTGCAGGCCTCTGGCCGGTATGTGGACGGCCACTGGGTAGTGGAACTCCGACGCAAGCTGAACACCGGCAATCCCGACGACAAGGTGCTGCGCCCCGGAAAGGCGTACCCGGTCGGGTTCTCGATCTTCGACGATACCGTCTCCAATCGGCGGCATTACGTGTCGCTCCCCCTCACCGTCGGTCTCGGGGTGGACGGGACTGTGAAGGCGGTGAGGGTCGGTCCGTAACACCGGCAACGCGCCTCCAGCCGGTGGAATCAACCCCTCGAACGCCGATGACCACCGTCCAGCGGCGACAGGATCGGCCATGAAAGTCACGCGACGAGGATTCCTGGGATGGACGGGAGCCGTAGCGGCTGCGGCCGCAGGCGCCCAGACCGTTCGCGCAATCGGCGACCTGCAGGCCGCGACGTACGAGGCGGAGCTGCCGCCCCGCGGTATCGAGGGATGGGTGGCCTCTGTGTGCCAGCAATGTCCCGGGGGCTGCGGCATCCTGGTGCGGACCATCACGGGGGTCGAGGACGGCGTGAAGCGGGCCGTGAAGATCGAGGGCAACCCCCACCATCCCATCAGCCGCGGATCCATCTGCCCCAAGGGCGTGGCGGGCCTCCAGGCCCTGTATGACCCGGACCGCCTCCGGGGTCCCATGAAGCGCGTTGGGGCCCGCGGCCAGGGCCAGTGGCAGCCGGTCTCCTGGGAGGAGGCCATTGCGACGGTCGTCCAGTACCTGCAAAGTCTCCGCGCGAAGGGCGAGGCCCATACCCTTCTGTTCATGGCTGGTCAGGTCCGCGGCCTGATGCAGAACCTTCTGCTCCGGTTCCTGGAAGCCTATGGTTCGCCAAACTCCCTGTCCACGGCCAGCGGCTGTGAGGCCGCGCGCCAGACCTCGTTCCTTACCCAAGGCATCGCCGAGCCGATCGCCTATGACCTGGAGAACAGCGCGTACATCCTCTCGTTTGGGGCGGGCCTCCTGGAGGCCGGATGGTCCCCTGTTCGCCAGGCACGGGCGTACGGTCACCTGCGGCAGGGGACACCGGGACGGCGTGGGCGCCTGGTCCAGGTGGAGCCCCGGCTTTCGGTCACGGCGGCGAAAGCAGATGAGTGGATCCCGGTGCGACCCGGGACCGACGGGGCGCTGGCCCTTGCCATGGCCCACGTGATTGTCAGCGAAGGTCTGTACGACCGGGAGTTCGTGGACGCGTGGACCTTTGGCTTCGAGGATTGGCGGGACCCAGCAGGAACGACCCATCTCGGCTTCCGATCGCTGGTCTTGAACGACTACAGGCCCGAGGCCGTCTCGGCCATGACCGGCGTGCCGATCCAGACCATAGTTCGCGTGGCGCGCGAGTTCACTGCGACGCGCCCGGCCGTGGCCCTGGCAGAGCGCGGGGCCGGCTTCTACACCAATGGCCTGTACAACCGCCTGGCCATCCACGCCCTGAACGCATTGGTGGGAAGCATCGAGGTCCCGGGGGGAACCGTAACCCAGCGACGGCCACCTTTCACACCCCTCACGCCGGTGACCCGCGACGCCGCGGCGGTGCGGGGGCTGGCCGCGCCACGGATTGACGGTGCCGGGACGGCCAAGAACCCGTTGGCCTTCTCGGCCTTGCCTTCGCTGCCGGAGGCCCTGCGGACCGGTTCACCCTACCGGGCGAATGCCCTGTTCCTCTACTACGCCAACCCGGCCTACTCCATTCCGGAGTTCACGCGAAACCCGGAACTCCTGGACGCGATCCCCTTCATTGTGAGCTTTTCTCCGTTCCCGGATGAGACCAGCCGACACGCGGACCTGATCCTCCCCGACCACACGTACCTGGAGCGGTGGCAGGACGACCCCATCGAGGCAACCTGGGGGCCGGCCGTCCTCGGCCTTCGCCAACCGGCGATCCCCCCACGACATCAGACGCGCCACACGGGGGATGTGCTCATTCAGATCGCGCAGGGCCTCGGCGGAACCGTGGCCGCCGCGTTCCCCTGGAAGGATTTCGGCGAGGTCCTCAAGGAAAGCTTCCGAGAGGTGGCCGGGGCGCAGCGCGGCCTCATCATGACCACCCCATTCGAGGAGGCTCGGCAACGGCGGCAGGCGGATGCGGGGTTCTGGCTCCCCACCTATAAGACCTTTGACGAGTTCTGGAATCAGGTGGCAGAGCGGGGAGGCTGGTGGGACCCGGCCTATCCGTTCAGGGATCGTGAACACGCTTTCCGCACCCCCTCGGGCAAGTTCGAGTTCTATTCCCAGACGCTGCGGCAGCGCCTCGAGGCCCTGGCGCGCCGCAGTGCGGCGTCTGGAGCGGGCCTGGATAAGCTCCTGGATGCCCTGGGGATCCGGGCGCGCGGGGATCGGGTCTTCCTCCCACACCACGAGGTGCCCCGTTTCGTGGGCGAGGAGAAAGAGTTCCCGCTCCACCTCATCATGTCCAAGCCCATGAGCCTGGCCTCGACCCGCACCGCCAATCACGCGTGGCTGGCCGAGATCCCGGACGTCCGGACCGCCCGACCCTGGGAGATCGCGGTCGAGATCAATCCGGAAACCGCCCACAAGCTCGGCGTCACGGATGGCGACGAGGTCTGGCTCGAGTCACCGGCGGGACGCCTGCGGCTCCGCGCCAGCCTCTACCAGGGGATCGCCCCCGAGGTGGTGCACGTGCCCTTCGGCTCCGGCCACGGGGCCGGCGGACGGTTCGCCGAGGGGTGGGGGGCGAACCCGAATCGGCTCGTCGGGAGCGAGACAGATCGGCTGACGGGAACGCCCGCGCTTTTCGCCACCCGAGTGCGAATAACGAAAGTCTAAGTCGAATGACCAATGACAAATGACCAAATCCCAAATGGGCTGTGAGATGAGATCTTGCATCGCCTTGGTCATTGGTCATTGGTCATTGGTCATTGAGGTGTAAATGGCGCGCTGGGGCATGGTCATCGACCTCGATCGCTGCACCGGGTGTCAGGCCTGCGTGGTGACCTGCAAGGCGGAGAACAACGTGCCGGTGGTCACGCCCCGCGAGGCGCAGAGGGGCCGCCTGATGCTCTGGATGACGGTCATCCCCGAGGTGGAGGGGGAGTTCCCGCGGGTCCGGGCCCGCTTCACCCCGCGGCCGTGCATGCAGTGCGACCACCCACCTTGCGTGAAGGTGTGCCCCGTCCAGGCCATGACGAAGAGCCCCGAGGGGACCGTCAGTCATGTGTTCGCCCGGTGCATCGGCTGCCGGTTCTGCGTCCAGGCCTGCCCCTACGGCGTGACCTACTTCAACTGGCAGGCGCCCACCTGGCCGAAGGACCTTCGGGAGGCTCTGAATCCGGACTTCGCCATCCGGCCGACCGGCGTCGTGGAAATGTGCGATTTCTGCCACCACCGCCTCCAGCACGCCCGGGAGGAGGCCCGCGCCGACGGACGCGATGTGCGCGGGGAGGGAGAGTACGTGCCCGCCTGCGTCCAGGCCTGCCCGGCGCGGGCCCTCATCTTCGGGGACCTGGACGATCCCAACACCGCGGCCTCCAACCTCGCTCACAGCCCGCGAGCGTTCCGGATGTTGGAGGACCTGGGGACCTCGCCCAAGGTCTATTACCTGAAGGAGGGCTAACGTGCAGACGACCCACCCCCAGGCCTTCGACGGGGACGACGTCCTCTTCGCCCCGGTGCTCCAGACGGGCCGCGGGTTCTACACCGCGGCGGTGTTCCTCCTGGCCGTGGCGGCCTGGGGGGCCTATGCCTACACCTATCAGCTCCGTTACGGGTTGGGCGTCACCGGCCTGAACCGTCCGGTCGCCTGGGGCTTTTACATCGTGAACTTCGTCTTCTTCATCGGCATCAGTCACGCCGGCACCCTCATCTCCGCCATCCTCCGCCTCTGCAACGCAGAGTGGCGGCGCCCCATCACCCGGGCGGCCGAGACCATCACCGTCCTTGTGCTCTTCTTCGGCCTGGGCAGCATCATCATCGACCTGGGCCGGCCCGACCGGCTCTTTTACGTCATGCAGTACGGGCGGCTTCAGTCGCCGCTTCTCTGGGACGTCACCAGCATCACCACCTACCTCACCGCCAGCACCCTGTACCTCTACCTGCCGCTCATCCCGGACCTCGCCCTCCTGCGGGACCGGGCGCGGGGATGGCGGCGGCAGCTGTACACCGCCATCTCCCTCGGCTGGCGCGGCACTCCGGAACAGCACCGCCGGCTGGAGCGTGGGATCTCCGTCATGGCAGTGCTGGTGATCCCCATCGCGGTCTCGGTCCACACGGTGGTGTCCTGGGTGTTCAGCATGACCCTTCAGCCCATGTGGAAGAGCACCATCTTCGGCCCCTACTTCGTCACGGGGGCGATCTTCTCCGGGATGGCCGCCCTGATCATCGCCATGGCCGCCGTCCGGCGGGCCTACCACCTGGAGAACTACCTGAAGCCGGTCCATTTCAACAGTCTCGCGCTCCTCCTCCTCACCATGAGCCTCCTCTGGTTCTACTTCACCTTCGCAGAGCACCTGACCGCGTACTATGGCGGCGAGCTGGCCGAGGGGGCGGTCCTCTTCGCCAAAGTGACGGGACCCTACGCGCCGGAGTTCTGGGCCATGGTGGTCCTGAACTTGGTGATCCCCCTGGCCATCATGGCCAACCGCCGGACGCGGACCGTGGCCGGCATCGTCACCGCGTCCGCCTCGGTCCTGGTCGGGATGTGGCTGGAGCGGTACCTGATCGTCGTCCCCACCCTGGCGAACCCACGGCTTCCCTACGCTCGGGGGCTCTACTCCCCCACCTGGGTGGAATGGTCCATCACGGCCGGCGCCTTCGCCCTCTTCATCCTCCTCTATATGGTGTTCACCAAGCTCTTTCCCATCATTTCCATCTGGGAGGTTCGGGAAGGACGCGAGTTGGGGATCCAAGAGGCCTACGAACGGATAGAAAGCTATCTACCGAGCGGCGAGGGCCGCACCCAGCCCTCGGGCCGGGTGCCCGGGGTCGGGGGCGGCCGTCCCATCGCACTGAGGTGAAACATGGAACGGCTGTGGCGTGTCATCCCTGTCGTGGTCACCGCGTTCGCCGCGGCGTTCATTGGCTGGATGATCCAGATGCTGCGATTATCGTGGACCCGGAACGACTCGTGGGGATTCACGGTGACGGTGGCGTCGGTGGTGATCCCCATCTTCCTGGTCTTCGTCTGGCTGGCAGTGTACGTCATGTGGGGGATCGCCCGGGAGGGGTTGCGGGAAACCCGGCCGGGAGACCCTGCCCCTCCGGGACCGAGGCCGGGAGGAACGCCGTGAAATTCTTGCGGCTCCTGCTGGTGCTCGTGGCCCTGGCGGCTCTCCTCCCCGCTCCGGAGGCGCACGCCGGGGAGCGTCCCCTGCCCGATCCGGTGGAGGGATCACGGCTTTTCGTCCGGAAGGGCTGCGTGGTCTGCCACGCGGTGGACGGCGAGGGGGGCAAGATCGGCCCCGACTTGGGGCGCGTCTCCACCGGCCGCAGTTTCCTGGGGATTGCGGCGGTGATGTGGAATCACTCGCCCATCATGACCGAGCGGATCAAGGAGGTCCGAGCCACCCGTCCCAAGCTGACGCCGGAGGAGATGGCGAACCTCTTCGTCTTCCTGACCTATACCGGCTACCTCGACGTCCCGGGTGACCCGAAGCGGGGCGCCGATATGTTCCGAGACCGCGGCTGCGCCCGCTGCCACGGCGTGGGCGGTTCCGGTGGGGGCATCGGGCCCTCTCTGGACCGTTTCAAGCGCTACGTCTCGCCCATCTCGTTAGCCACCGCCATGTGGAATCACGGTCCCCAGATGCAGACGATGATGCAACAACTGGGGGTCGTGCGGCCTCAGCTCAGCGGCGGGGACATCGCGGACCTTTTGGCCTACATCCGTGCCGCAGGCCGGGGCGGGCCAGAGGGCGCGATTTACTTACTGCCCGGAAATCCCCAGCGGGGCGCCCAGGTCTTCGAGGAGAAGCGGTGCGCCACCTGCCACGGCGGGAGAGAGGCGCCGGGCGGCATCGGTCCGAGCCTGAGGCACACTCGCGAGGGACAGCAACGGGGATTGACCGAGGTGGGCGCCCTCATGTGGAACCATGGTCCGGCCATCTGGAAGAAGATGGCCGAGCTGGGCATCCCGGTCCCCAGCCTGACCGGCCAGGAGATGGCCGACCTGGTCGCCCACCTGTACAGCCTGCACTACTTCGACGAGCCGGGCAAATCGGATCGGGGTCGCGACGCTTTCGCGAGCAAGGGGTGCGCCGCCTGCCACGGGCCGGCGGGGCGCGGCGGGGCCGGCGCGCCGGACCTCACGAAGACCCTGGGGAAGGCATCGCCCATCGAGATCGCCGCGGCCATGTGGAACCATGGGTCGGCCATGGCGCAGGAGGCCCGGACCCGAGGACTTCCCTGGCCGAACCTGGAAGGCCGCGACCTGGCCGACCTGGTGGAATTCCTGCGAGCTGGCGGTCGGAAGAAATAACCATGGCACAGGGAACCTCTCAGCCAGAATTTCGAGTTGAAATCCCGGACTTCCGGTACTGGCGCCGACAGATCAAATGCCAGGACGCCTGTCCGGTGCACACGGACGCCCGGGGCTACGTCACGGCCATCGCCGACGGGAACCCCGAGATGGCCTACATCATCGCCCGCGAACCCAACCCATTCGCCTCCATCTGCGGCCGCGTCTGCGCGGCGCCCTGCGAGGTAGCCTGCCGACGCGGGGACATAGACGCCCCCATCGCCATCCGCGCCCTCAAGCGCTTCGTGACGGAACGCTACGGCGTCGAGGCGCCTCTCCGGGCGGACCGGGATCGGCCGGCCGTGGAGACAACCGGCCTGCCCCTGGTGGGGGCGTCGCAGGCGGTCCGCGAGATCCGGAACGCGGAAGATGCCACGGAACTGCGCCGTCTCGGTCGGATGCCGCATCCGGGGAGGGGGAAGCGCGTGGCCGTGGTGGGGTCCGGGGTGGCGGGCCTCACCTGTGCCCACGACCTGGCCCTCCTCGGCTACCGGGTGACCGTCTTCGAGAAGCAAGCGGCCCCGGGCGGCATGCTCATGCTCGGCGTCCCCGAGTACCGCCTGCCCCGGGACCTCGTGCGGGCCGAGATCCAGGCGGTCCTCGCATTGGGAGTGGAGCTTCGCACCAACACCGCCATCGGCCGGGACTTCGCGCTGGCAGACCTGCGGGCCCAGGGCAACGAGGCTATCTTCCTGGGCCTCGGGTGTCACAAGGGGCGCGGGCTCCCCATCCAGGGCACGGACCTCGACGGCGTCTTCCGCGCGGTGGAATTTCTCCTCAACATCAACCTGGGCTTCAAGGTGGACCTGGGCCAGCGGGTGATCGTGGTCGGAGGGGGTGACGTGGCCATGGACGCGGCTCGCACGGCGGCCCGCGAGGTGGCCGAAGCCGAGGTCTTGACCGCTCTGGACGCCGCCCGGGCCGCCCTGCACCAGCCCCAGGTGGATCCGGTGGCGGCCATGCGCGAGGCCATGGACGTGGCCCGCGAGGCCGTGCGCGCAGGCGCCCGCGAGGTACGGGTGGTCTGCCTGGAGTCCTGGGAGGAGATGCCGGCCCAGCGCTTCGAGATCGAGGAAGCCCTGGCGGAAGGCCTCACGATCCATCCCCGGTTGGGGCCCAAGCGCATCGTCGGTCGGGACGGCAAGGTGGCCGGCCTGGAGACGCTCCAGGTGCGCCGCATCTTCGACGAGCAGCGTCGTTTCAACCCCCAGTTCATCGAGGGGACCGAGCAGGTGATGGCCGCTGACTCGGTGATCCTGGCCATCGGGCAGACGGCGGACCTGGAGTTCCTGACCCCCGCGGACGGCGTGGAGATTACCCCGCGCGGGACGATCAAGGTGAACCCGGAGACGCTGGCCACCACCGCCCCCGGGATCTACGCGGGGGGCGACGTGGCCTTCGGCCCCCGGATCTTCATCGAAGGCGTGGCCAATGGGCACCGAGCCGCCCGCTCCATCCACGAGTACGTGAGCGGCCAGCGCCTGGCCACCTCGGCAGAAGTGACCTGGGTGCGGGTGGACCATGCCCGGCAGGCCCTGCTGGGGCCGCCCGTCGAGGGGCCCCGCCTGCCCCGCGTCTATCCCGGATACCGCGCGGCGGGGCGACGGGAACCACCGACCCTTCCCATTGACCGACGGATCGGCATCGCCGAGGTAGAGCTGAAGTACCCGGACGCCGAGGCGCAAGCCCAGGCCCGCCGGTGCGTCCGGTGCGGCATCCACCCCATCTTCGACGCAACGAAGTGCATCCTGTGCGGCGGCTGCGTGGACATCTGCCCCGAATACTGCCTCCGGATGGTCCCCACCAGCCGGATCGCCGGTGACCAGAGTGTGGAGGCGCTCGTGCAGGCTCTTCTCGGGCACGTTCCTTCGCCGACCCCCGACCCCCGACCCCCAACCCCCGCATCGCGGATGGCCCCAGCGACCGCGATGCTGATGGACGCCACGAGATGCATCCGCTGCGCCCTGTGCGCCATCCGTTGTCCCACGGGCGCCATCAGCATGGAGGCCTTCCGCTATGCCGAAACCTGGGTTTCCGTCTGATTCTCCCGGCCCCAACGAGGGGCGGGTCTCGCGCCGCGCCCTGTTGGGGACGGGGTGGTGCGGGTTCTTGCTCTCCATCGTGGGCCCGGCCGTGGCCAACATCCGCTTCCTTTTCCCTAACGTCGTCTACGAGGGCCCTACGCAGTTGAAGGTCGGCCGGCCCGAGGAGTACGCCCCCGGCTCGGCGACGTTTCTGGAGGAGCAGCGGATCATCATCATTCGGGACCCCGAGGGGTTCCGGGCACTTTCTGGCATTTGCACCCACCTCCGGTGCACCACCGGGCCGTTCGTCCCACCCAACGCCCAGTGGAAGGAGACCCACTCCCGCTGCCCGTGTCACGGCAGCGTCTTCGCCAAGGATGGGCGGGTCCTCCAGGGGCCGGCCCCCCGGCCGCTGGATTTCTACCGAGTCAGCCTCGCCCCCGACGGTCGCCTCATCGTGGACACGGCCGCCATCGTGGGGAAGAGGGATGTGCTGAAGGTATAGCCCGGATTATTCGCGAAAGCCTTCGCGAATAATCCGGGGGAATGACCAATGGCGGATGCGAACGGAATAGTGCCAGTTGACGGCGCGCTCTACGCGCCCACCAGCATTGGTCATTGGAAATTGGTCATTGGTCATTCGATCTGGATCATTCACGGTTCTGGTGGGGAATTATCCGTTCGAGGTGCGGAGGGACGATGGGCGAAACACGAAGAGGCGGGATCCTGGATCGCGTGACCTCCAGCCGGCCCTGGAAGTCGGTGTTCCGGCACGGCTATCCGGTGACGGACCTGGACCGGATGGCCACCATGTTCACCAACTTCTTCCTGCACCTGCTCCCGGCCAAGGTCCATCCCAACAGCCTCCGCCTGACCTACACCTGGGCTTTGGGGATGGCCACCTTCTATCTCATGGTCATCCTCTTCGTGACCGGGTTCCTCCTCATGTTTTTCTACATCCCGGCGACGGACTGGGCCTACCACAACATGAAGGACCTCCAGTTCGCCGTCTCCTTCGGCCTCCTCCTGCGGAACATGCACCGGTGGGCGGCCCACGGGATGGTGGCCCTGGTGTTCCTCCACATGTGCCGCGTCTTCTACACGGCCTCCTACCGACCGCCCCGGGAGTTCAATTGGGTCCTGGGCGTCCTCCTCTGGTTGGTGACGCTGTTCCTCAGCTTCACCGGCTACCTCCTCCCCTGGGACCAGCTCGCCTTCTGGGCCATCACCGTGGGGACGAGCATCGCCAGCTACCCCCCCTGGATCGGAGAGACCATCCGGGTGCTGATGCTCGGCGGCCAGCAGGTTGGGCAGGGGGCGCTCCTGCGCTTCTACGTCCTCCATGTCGCCGTCCTGCCCGCGGTGCTCGGCCTCCTGGTGGCGATCCACTTCTGGCGGGTGCGCAAGGACGGGGGCCTCTCCCGGCCCGAGAACGCCGCACCGCTCACGGTCGCCTCCCCGGCTGCCGAGGAGCGGTTCGTCCCGGGACCGCAGAAGACCTACGCCCTGGTGGAGGTGGTGAGTGGGACCACGCCCATGGTGGGGGCGCAGGCGCCGGAGGAAGAGCTGCCGTCCTGGCCCTACCTCCTGTTCCGCCTCGTCGTCCTCTTCCAGGTCGTTCTGGCGATGACTCTGCTCCTGGGGATATTCCTCAACGCCCCCCTGGAGGAACTGGCGAACCCGGTGCATCCTCCCAACCCGGCCAAGGCCCCCTGGTACTTCCTCGGCCTCCAGGAGTTGGTGAGCTACTCGGCCCTGGTCGGCGGCGTCGTGGTGCCCGGGCTCCTGGTCCTGGGCCTGATGAGCATCCCCTACGTGGACCGGGCGGGAGAAGGGGGGGGGATCTGGTTCACATCTCGACAGGGGAAGCGGATCACCCTCTGGTCCTTCGTGGGGACGATTCCGTTCACCCTGGGCCTCCTGTACCTGAACGCCCGGTTCGGCTTGCGGAGGTTCCTCGCCGAGGTCCCGCAGGGGGTGGTGGACCTGCTGAACCCGGCCACGCTCCTGCTGGTAGGCATCGCGGCCTTCTCCATCCTCATTGGATGGCGCACACACTCGCGCCGGATGGCGGCCGTTGCCCTCTTCTCCGCCTACCTCTCGGCGTACGTGCTGCTGATGATCATCGGGACGTTCTTCCGGGGGCCCAACTGGGACTGGGTCTGGCCATGGAAGTGAAGCCGGGGGTCAGGGGCTGGGGGCTGGGGGCTGGGGCAGGAAGGAAACGGGCATGAGCCGCCGCTGGCTGTGGGCCTTCGCCATCTTGGGCCTCCTCAATGCGATCCTCTTCCTGGCTGCGTTATGGCGGGACTACGACCGGGAGTGGAAGCGGTACCAGACTGCCTTCTTCGCCCTGGAGGGCCGGAAGGCGCGGACGGCCCGGGAGGAGGAGGCGGTCAAGGGCCGGCGGCACGAGTTCATCCAGGTGGCCGCGGCCGGCACTACTCGGATGGACCGGTGCATGATGTGCCACTTGGGCGTCGAGGACCCGCGGTTCGCCGATGCGCCGCAGCCGTTCCGGACGCACCCGGAGATCCCGAAACACCCGTTCGAGAAGTTCGGGTGCACGGTTTGTCACGGCGGGCAGGACATGGCCACGACAACCCGCGATGCGCATGGCCGCATTCCCTTCTGGGAGGAGCCGCTCCTAGAGGGGGAGTACCGCCAATCCTCCTGTGGCGCCTGCCACCTGGGGGCGGAGGTTCCGGGCGCGCCCGTCCTCGCCCAGGGGCGACTGCTCTATATGCAGCGCGGCTGCGTGGCGTGTCACCGGATCCGGGGGGCGGGAGGGATCATGGGGCCGGACCTTACCTTCGTAGGCAGCCGACGGCGCGACCCCGAGTGGCACCTGCGCCACCTCCGGGAACCGCAGGCGACTTCCCTCGGCTCCACCATGCCGCCGTTCAAGCATCTGCCTGACGTGGAGCTACGGGCCTTGACCGTGTACATGCTGAGCCTGCGCGAGATGCCCTCGGCCCTGTTGGCCTCGACGCCGGTCGCGGCGTCCACTCCCGCCGTCCCAACCCAGACACCCCGGGCAGCGTCACCACCTGCCGTGGCCAAGGCGATCACGGCCGCACCTGCGGCATCCTCTCCGGGACTCGCCTCGGCGGCCCGGCCGAGCCGGGCGAAAGCGCTCTACACTCAGAAGGGTTGTCCCGCCTGTCACGCCATCGGCGGGGTGGGCGGGAAGGTAGGACCCGACCTCACGGCCGAGGGTTCCAAGCCGGATCGTGACCTCGACTGGCATGTCAAGCACTTCCGGAATCCTGCGGCCGTGGTCCCCGGGTCCATCATGCCGCCACTGGCCGACCTGATGGAGGACGATCTCAAGGCTCTTGCGGAGTACATGTTGAGCTTGAGGTGAATGCCCCGGGAACCGGGGTGAGGCGCACCATCAAAAAGGAGGAGGAACAATGAAGCGCGCATGGATGGTTTGGACCTGTGTTTGGCTCCTGGCAGCCGGATTCACCATCGCCAGCACCGTCGCGGCGCAGACCCCATCGCCGAGCAGCGTGGCCGCCGGCGGGAAGCTTTACGACAAGTGGTGGAAGGCGGTGCCCGGGGTGAAGGAGCCCGTCGGTGATCATCCACTGTGGGCAACGCAGACCACCAACAAGCGGACCGGGCTGGATACGTGGCGCTGCAAGGAGTGCCACGGATGGGATTACAAGGGGAAGGATGGGGCCTACGGATCCGGCTCCCACAAGACCGGCTTCCCGGGACTCATGGCCGCGCAGGCCAAGAGCGTGGATCAGCTCAAGGCCATCCTGAAAGGCTCCACCAATCCCAATCACAATTTCTCCACCGCCCTGGATGAGACCGCACTGACCAACCTCGCGACCTTCTTGAAGGGTGGCCTGTTGGATCTGTCCACGGCCATCGATGCCAAGGGAAAGAAGCCGGTGAAGGCGGACGCGGCCCGAGGCCAGCAGTTGTCCGTCATCTGCACCGCCTGCCACGGGCCCGATGGGAAGAAGCTGAACTTCGGAAAACCGGATGACCCGGAATACGTCGGGACGATAGCCAAGGACAATCCCTGGGAGTTCCTGCACAAAGTCCGCGTCGGCCAGCCGGGGGCGGACCCCGTCATGCCCGCCGGGGTGGAGATGGGGTGGAGCCTGCAGGACATGCTGGACATCCTGGCTTACTCTCAGACCCTCCCGGAGAAGTGAGCGAAGAAAAACGCAAGACCGATGCAACCGCCGATGAACGCAAATAAACGCAGATGATCCTACTTCAGGGGGGCGGCAAGAAAGGAGTCAACATCCCCAACTGCTGAGGAGGAAAACAGACGATTACCAAAACCGGCTAGGCTAGCCGGTCAACACTCTGCGCAGGCAAGCTGAGCCCTCGCCAACGGGCCTTAGCCCGTTGGCGACCATCCCTCCCGCCGCGCAATACGACACACGACACCCAGAATCCGGAACCACCTGACTTTTTGCAAGGGAGAAAGCTCTTGGGAACGGACGGAGTGGCAGCGCAATCTGCATCGCGGGCGTCGCCCCCGTTTCCCGCATTTCCGGGGAGCATCAGCCGCCGGCTGGGACTGGCTGTCGCTGCCTTCTTCGTCCTGATCCTGGCCATTGGTGGTCTATCTTCCCTCCTGGCGTGGTCCATACTCTCCGACGCTCAGCAGATCCTGGTGGTAAACTCCCACATTGAGGTCACGGAGATTATCCACGCCACGATCCATCACCTGGTTCGTGAGGTGGATCGGGCCGTGATCGATCGGACTCTCGACCGCCGATCCCATATGAAGGACCTTACCATCCAAGCCGCCGGGGCGATTGGGGCGTTCCTGGATGAACACCTCAAAGAGGATGAGCCCTTTCCCGAAAAGGAGGGGGAGATCACACGCATCCGGGAAATCGACAAGTTACTCCACAAGCTCGATGCGGCAACGAACCGGATCATTGCCCGCATGGCCATGAAAGTCCCAGTCGAACGGGATGATCTCCAGCTTCTGGATGCCGTGGCCCATCAGATCCCGGCCCTTGCCCAACAACTCAACGACATCCATCACACCAAGACCCGAAAACTCATCCGCAATGGCATGACTCGCATGAAACTTATTCTGGGCACCTACATAGCCTTTCTGGTTGTCGGAGGGTCTTGCGTCATTGTCGGGATTGTCCTCTTCTCGCAGACGGTCGCCCTGCCTCTCCGCGGGCTGGTCTCGGCCACGCTGGACATCGCCGCTGGCGATTTCGGTAAACGTGTGCCCATTGCCTCGCGCGACGAGATCGGCCAACTCTCCCGGTCCTTCAATCATATGGCCGAGACGCTGCAGCGGCGGGAGGCAGAGCTGCGGGGAACTCAGGCAGAGCTCAGCCGCCGGATGATGGAAACCCAGGCCCTCTACCGCATCGGGGTGGAAATCTCCTCCATGCTGGAACTCGACAAGGTTCTGAATTCCGTCGTGGAGAAGGCCCGCGCCCTCCTTCAAAGCCAGGGGGCGGCCCTCTGCCTCTTCCGGCCTGGGGGGGAGAGCCTCGAGGTGCGAGCCGTGAGTGGTCCCGTGGAACCGTCCGGTTTGGTGGTCGAGGCGGGGCGGGCCCGCTGCCTGACGGAGCCGGAAGGATGCTTCTGCCCTGCTTCCGAGACCTGCTCCATTTGCATGATCCTGGAGGGCGGGCCGCCGGCAGCGGGCCTGGCCGTTCCTCTGAAGCGGGGAGAGGACGTCATCGGGGCCCTGTGCGTCGGGCGGAAGGAGTCGCGAGCGTTCCAGCCGGAGGACCGGGAATTGCTGGACGGCCTGGGGGCCCAGGCGGCCATCGCCATCGAGAACGCCCGGCTCTACGAGGAGGTCAAGTCCCTGGCAACTCTGGAGGAACGGGAGCGGCTCGCCCGGGAGATGCACGACGGCCTGGCCCAGGCCCTCGGTTATCTCCACCTGAAGCTGGGCATCCTGGAAGATCGCGCGGCCACGAAGGTTCAGGATGGGATCGGCCCCGATCTCCGGGAAATGAAGCTACTGGTGTGGGGGGCCTACGAGGAGGTCCGGCAGTCCATCTTCGGCCTCAGGACGATGGTCTCGCGAAGCCTAGGGCTCATCCCCACCCTCACTGAATACCTGCATGAATTCAGCGCCCAGCACGGAATCCAGGTGGACCTTCAGGTCCAGGATAAAATGGCCCCCCGCTTCTCCTCCGCGGCGGAAACCCAACTGGTCCGCATCATCCAGGAAGCGCTCGCCAATATCCGAAAACATGCCTCGGCAACTCGCGCCGTGATCCGGTTTGGGATGCGGGACGAGCACTGGGAGATCAGCGTCCAGGACAACGGACGCGGCTTTGAGCCCGAGCGGACCCGGAAAGCAGGGGCGAGTCATTTCGGCCTGCAGACAATGCGGGAACGGGCGGAAGGGCTCGGCGGGAGCCTGGAGATCGAAAGCCATCCCGGTGAGGGAACAAAGGTCACCGCCCGGCTGCCCGGACCGCAGGAGGGGAGAAAGGGCAATGGAGCCGATCAAGGTCCTGCTGGTTGACGACCACGCCCTATTCCGCAAGGGGGTGGCGAGTGCCTTGGCACTGCAGAGGGATATCGAGGTGGTGGGAGAAGCGGCCAACGGCGAGGAGGCCCTGGCCAAGGCCCGCGAACTGATGCCAGACGTGATCCTCATGGACATCTCCATGCCCGTCTGCAACGGCCTGGAGGCCACGCGTCGGATCAAGACCGAGGTCCCGCACGTGAAGATCATCATTCTCACCGTGGCCGAGGAGGACAAGAGCCTGTTCGAGGCCATCAAGAGCGGCGCCCACGGGTACCTGTTGAAGACCATCGAGCCCCGTCCTCTCCTGGAAACGCTCCGGGGAGTTTTCAAGGGGGAGGCCCCCATCTCGCGGGTCACGGCCTCCAAGATCCTGGGGGAATTCGCGCGGCAGGGCCAGCGTACCGGTCCGGAGGAGGCATCGCCGGTGGGGAGGCTGAGCCCTCGGGAACTTGAGATCCTGGAACTGCTGACCGAGGGTGCGACGAATAAGAAGATCGCCGCCGCTCTCGGGATCAGCAACCATACCGTAAAGAACCATCTGCAGAACATCATGGAGAAGCTGCATATCCAAAACCGCGTCCAGGCCGTCGCCTACGCCCTTCAGGCGGGCCTGAGCAAGAAGCCCCCCACCGAGAGTTGATCCGGACTCCTTCTCCCCCCTGCCAACGTTGGACCCACGCATTCTCGGTGATCGGCCGCGCCACCGGGACGGGTCGTCTAGTCCGTCCGGCCCATGGAAGCTCGGCCATTCTTCCTATCTTCGCGGCTACCCCCTGAGACGAATGACCTATGTCGGGGTGGCACCTTTTTCTATCAAAAATGAGGAAATCGGGGGATTCCCTTGGTCACGGCGCCGGGCATAGATTACGGACGGTGTGCAGAACTCTGGCCGCGGGATGCCATGACAGGCGAACAGGTTTTCATTCTTCACGACGGGTCGCTGCTCGGCCGCGGGATTGAAGGCCTGCTCAGGGAGGCCGAGGGCCTGCGCCTGGTCGGGGCCGCATCCACCCGCGGGGATGCGCGTCAGGAGATCGCGGCCCTCAATCCGGATGTCGTCGTCATCGTCGGGCGACTCAGCGCCAGGAATGCGCGAGCTATCTTTGACGTGATGCAGAGCAGCCCTTCCGCGAAGGTCGTAACCATTGGGCCAGGTGCCGAGCGGGTCCTGCTTCATCGCAGCGAGCCCATCCCGGGGAATCGTCCCCAGGACCTGATCGCCGCCATCCTTCCCGGATCGCTGATTCCTCAGATGGAGGCTGGGTGAAACAGTAGCGGGATGGAAATCCTTGGATCGGCTCAGCGGGGGTCGAGGTGCGAGTGGGTCCTCACAACCTATGTTCCGAATAGGAGGGCAAACGATGAATCGCGCAGTGCGAAGTCTTATGGGGCTCATCGCGGTGGCCGTGGGGCTCATCGTCCCGATGCAGGCCCAGGCCATCCCTGCGTTCTCCCGACTCTACGGGCTTCAGTGCGGTGCATGCCACAGCGCATACCCAGCGTTGAACTCCTTGGGGGAGGGGTTCCGCCTCTCGGGATACCGGCAGTACGCGGGGGGGGACCTCACCCCGGCCGTCCCGCCGGTCAAGATCGGCGATCGCCTGGAGCTCCCCGGGGTCGTCCCCCTCTCCGTCAGCCTGAAGGCCGGCTACAACTTCACCGAGGTCGACAACACGCTCGGGAACGGGAGCAAGAATTCCAATACGGCCGCCACGTTCAAGCGGAGTCAGAGTAGCTTCAACCTGAATGAGTTCGAGTTCCTCGCCGGGGCGCCGCTTGGGAGGCACCTCTCTTTCTTCATGGATTTCGCATTGGCGGAGACGGAGATCCGTCAGTTCTTCGACCCCGAAGTCAGGGAGAAGGGCACCAAGTCCAGCCTGGAGGGGCCGAGTGTCCCGATGCTGGCCTTCGTCGGGATCCACAACATCCTGATGCCGGACCTCCTGAACATCAAGGGCGGTGTCATCGAGCTGCCGACGGCGTTCTCCCCGGAACACCGGCGCCTCTCATTCTTCCCCTACCTGGCCTACGAGGCGACCGCCTTGGATGTCATCTCCCGGAAGGGAATTGACGACCTTGTCAGCGTCCCGGGGCTCACCGATGAGAACCTCGAGTCGAACCAGTCCCGCCTCAGTAAAACCCAGCTCGGGGTCCAGCTCTTCGGGCGGGCGACGCCGTCGCTCCACCAGGTCCCCGCCCTCTACCTGGATTATGTCGTGGGCGTGGTGAACGGAAACAACATCAACCCGGACAACAACAAGACCAAAGATGGCTTCGGTCGCCTGGCGGCCACGTACACCGTCGCAAACACGATCCTGACGGTCGGGGGCTTCGGCTACTACAGCGGCAACACGCTGGACAGCCTGACCACCATCCCGACAACTAGTGTTGGATATAAAGACCGGCTGTGGCGGGCCGGCCCGGACATCAGCGTCACGCTAACCGCGCCAATCTACGTCAACCTGTTCTCGCAGCTCCTCTTTGCCGAGGATAGCAACGCCACCGGCTTCGGGAAGCATGCGAAATGGTGGGGCGGGTTCGTGGAGGCGGACGTCAAGCCACTCGACCAGCTCGTCCTGTATGGCCGCTACGACTGGATCAGCGGCCGTCGGTTCGACGACACGGGTGTGACGATCAGCGGGGTCGCCGGGTCGATCGGACCGGTGCACCCGAGGCTGTGGGACATAGTCGTCGGGGCGCAGTACTTCCTCTGGGAGAACTTCAAGCTGATCTCGGAGTATCGCTATGGCGTAAAGGACCTGCGGCCGACCATCTCCGATGTCGAACAACTCAAGAAGACAAAAGAGAACGCGGTCTATGCCGGCTTCCAGATCGTGTTCTAGACGTTCGCGGCCGGGGGCCTGAGAGGAGCAGAGAATCATGGGAGGCGCCAGGAAGCTGTCGCGGAAGGCCCCTCTTTGGATTTCCCTGTTTGGGCTCCTCACGGCGGGTCTGGTAAGCTGCTCGGCCCTGCCCCGGGGGTCGGTGGATCCCGTGGACCTCATCCTTGGCCTCCCGCGGGCGGAGAAGGGCCCAGCTCAGCCATCCGGTGGGGCTCCGGTGCCCGCCGGAGCCCCAGGCCCGCGGTAACTCCCAATGGGAGCAGCGGGATCCACCCCCGCAACGAAGCACCGACTCAGGGTGAGTGGCTCAGCAGGCTTGCCTATGGGGCGCTCCGCGCCGGGCCCACACGGGGTGGCATGGGAAGCGCGGGCAGAAGCTTTCTCATAAGGGGCAGCCATGAATCGACAACGGGTGTTCTGTTATGCGGCAGCGTTCCTTTTTCTCATTGTAATGGCGGCTCTGCTTAGTTTCGCCGCTGAGAAAGGCGATCCGAAGGCAGGGAAGGCGAAGTACGACGCCCTCTGCGCCTCCTGCCACGGCATGAAGGGAAAGGGCGACGGACCAGCGGGGGCCGCCCTGCCCGTCAAGGCCCAGGACCAAACGGATGGGAAGCGCATGAATGCCCTCGCGGATGAGTACCTGTTTGACATCATCGGGAAGGGGGGCGCAGGAAAGGGAAAGAGCCCCCTCATGCCGGCCTGGGCTGGGAAACTCAGCGACCAGGACATCTGGAACGTGGTGGCCTACATCCGGAGCCTCGCCGTTCCCCCATATAAGGCGGCTGGGAAGTAGCGTCCGGTACGCGAGCTTCGCTGGTAATGGTAGGTGTTGTAGTCCTCGTGCCTAGCGCGGCAGCAGTCTCCTCCCCTCCGCCCACGCCAGCCGGATCAAGCTGAGGGACCCGGAGGAGAGGGCTGTTGAAGGCCAGCTATCGGTTCACTAGCCGGTTTGGCGATAAACCTAAAGTTTTTCTTGACATCCTGGATGGCCACTGCTAGTTATCATGCCACTTTGGTGGCCTGGATCACGGAAAATGCCGGAAAGCTGAAGGCCACGGGAGCCGCAAATGTCCGAATCGGATGCCGCCGGCAGGGGTCAACCGGTTCCCCCTCCGCAGGACCAGTGGCAGGACCAGGTGGTGGCCGATACCATCGGCTACACCAAGGGCCTGGTCTCCATCCTGGATTCCCTGAGCGATGGGTTCCGCCGTCGTGGCCGGGAACTGGAAGAACTGCGACAACGGCTCGCCATCCTGCAGAGTGAGCGACGCACCGTCCTGGAAGAGCGGTCGGGACTCGAGGCAGAGATCCGCTCCCTGACCACCGATCGGGATGCCCTCGGCAGCCGGTTGGCAGACCGGGAACGGGAAGGCGAGCAACTGCGCCAGGACCTGGCTCGAGTGCAAGCGGGCCTCGAGGCCCGCACACGCGAGATTCAGGACCTCCGGGCCGCCGTCGCCGATTCCACGCGGAAGGCGGAGGACCTTCAAAAGATCGTCCAGCGCAGCGAAGAGTTCCTGGTATCTTCCCGAAGGGAGTTGGCCAGCTCGCAGCAGCTGATCGAGAGCCTCAGGGCCTCTCTGGATGAGGAACGGGGCCGGACTGCCCTGCTTCAGGAGCGAATGCGCTCCCAAGGGCAGGACCTCTCGGTCCTGGACGAGAGGCTGGAGGCGTATCGGGGCACCCTGGCTGAGATCGCCGGCATCGTGGGCGGCCCGCCGGATCCGGCCGAATCGGGGACAGAGGCCGGCCAGGAAGTGGCGCAGTGGGGGGAGCTGGTTCAAGCGATCAGGCACCAGGCAGAGATCGCATCACAGGCTCAGGAAATCGCCGCACAGGCCCAGGAGGAGATCGCCGCCCTCAAGCCGCTGGTCGAGTCGGTCCGGGAAGTGTTGGGAACCACGGAGGCTCTCCCCGAGCGGTTGCACAAACTCGTGGCCGAGCGCACGATGCTCCAGCAGCGACTGGAACAGTTCTCTGTCCAGTGGCACCGATTGCGCCAGGAACAGGCGCAATCGGTTCAACGCGAGCAAGCCCTCCGGGAGGAGCACGAACGGTTGTCCCAAAACGTCGCGGACCTGACCGCCGAGCTGGAGGCCCAGCGGGCCGAGGCGGAGACCCTCCACCGGGATTTGGCCGAGGCCCGCGAAAGGCGCCCGGAGGAAAAGCACCCAGAGATCGCCGGCTTGGACGAGGCCCTGCGGACATACCTGGCCACCCTCGCTGAGATCAACGGCATCGTGGGCGGGCCGCCGCCCCTGGCTGGGGGAGCGGTCGGGACCAGCCGGGACGCGGCGCAGTTGGGCGAGCTGGTTCAGACCGTCAAGCGGCAGACAGAGATGGCGGCCCAGCTCCAGGAGGAGGTCGCTGCCCTGCGGCCGCTCCTCCAGTCGGCCCGGGAGGTTCTGGGAACCACCGATGCCCTTCCCGAGCGGCTACGCGAACTCGCGGCCGAGCGCGCGATGCTCGAGCGGCGGCTCCAGCACGTCTACGTCCAAGCGCAGCGGCTCCAGCAAGCCCATGCGGAATCGACGCAACGGGAGAGGCAGCTACGGGAGGAGCAGGAGCGTCTCTCCGCGCAGGTCGCCGCCCTGACCGCAGAGCTCGAGTCCCAGCGGATCCAGGCCGAAGACATTCGGCCTGCCCAGGCGGACGAGAGCGGATACCGGGTGGAGCCGGAACCTGTCGAGGTCATTCCCGAGGCCCGGGTGGCCGAGCCGGAACTGGACGTGCAAGAGGCAGCGGCAGAATTCCAGCCCCTCGAGCCGGCCGAGCTGATGCCGCGGGCTCTCGAACCCACCACGGACGCAGCCGAACCTGAAATCGAGCCGTTGGAGATCGAGGCGGCGACCGCACCCGCCGCCGGGGAACTCCCGAGCGAACCAGCCCAGCCCGCGGACGAATCGCGGTCCTGGGACATGGTGTTCTCGGCCCTGTGGGAGACCCCGGCCGAGACGGCCCCGCCCGCCGAGGATTCGGCGGGGCCGGAGGAGTCCGCGCCGTCCGGTCGAGAGGCCGACCTGCCCACACATCAACCGGCCCCCCTGACAGTCGAGTGCACGGTCGCGGCCTTCGGCGGGGAACCCCAGGCCGTCCTGCAGGGCACGCCGGCGGAGATCAACGAGATCGGGATGGTGGCCGTCTTCGAGAAGAATGTCCCTGTGGGACGGGTGGTGATGATTCGACTGCGGAAAGGCGACGAAGAGTTCCTGGTGCCCGGCAGCGTGGTCCGCGTCCAGGCCTCCGAGCCGATGCCCGGCGCCCCGCCCACCTTTGATCACTTGATCCGGTTCGAACATCCCAAGCCGGATACTGCGCAGCGGCTCAAGGCGTTTTTGCCGTAGCCTCTCCCCAGGTGCCTGCGACGCCCGCCCATGGGCTCCAATCGTCCCCAGGAACGATCCCAAACCCTCACGCTCAGACTCTGCTCTGGCGCCGCTCCCCGCAGCGCCCGGGATGAGAATTCCACCCTCTGCCCGATCCCGACGATTCACGTCCGGCCGTGGCGTCCGCTCGTGCCCGCACCCGGTCCGTGCCCAGTCCGGCGACGCCCACCAGACCGACCTCTTGACACCCCGCGCCGGCCCTGAAATGCTCATGCCAGGGCGCTCAGGACCAACCCCCGGGTGGTCCGGCGCCCGGAAGGGGAGGTGTCGTCATGACCCGGATCCTGTTCAAAGATCGGGTGGCCCTGGTGACGGGAGGAAACAAGGGGATCGGCAAGGCGATCTGCACGCACCTGGCGGAGCACGGCGCCCGGATCGCCTGTGGGTACGGCCGCGACCGGAAGGCGGCCGAAGCCTACGAACAGGAGTTTTCTCAGAAGGGATACCAGGGCAAGGTGTACCAGTGCGACGTGACGGAGCCCGAGCAGATCGTCGCCACGGTGGAACAGGTGGTACAGGATTTCGGGAGGATTGACATCCTGGTGAACAATGCGGGCATCACCAGCGACAAGACCGTCCTGAAGATGGAGACCGCCGACTGGCAGAAGGTCCTGCGGACCAACCTATCCAGTTGCTTCTACCTCTCCAAGGCGGTCCTCCCCCACATGCTGAAACAGAAGTATGGTCGCATCATCAACATCAGCTCGGTGATCGGCCTCTCCGGCAACATCGGCCAGGCGAACTACGCCTCGGCCAAGGCCGGGCTGTTCGGCTTCACCAAGACCCTCGCCCTCGAGACTGCGCGGAAGGGCATCACGGTGAATGCCGTAGCCCCCGGGTTCGTGCGCACCGAGATGACGGAAAAGATCCCGCCCGAGATCATCCAGAAGACCCTCGACCAGATCCCCATGCGCCGATTCGCCGAGCCCCACGAGATCTCCCGGGTCGTGGTGTTCCTGGCGCAGGAGGACTCGTCCTATATCACGGGCCAGATCTACGGGATCAACGGCGGATTGTACATGTGATGGACGCGACAGCGGCCGAACCCGAAACCACCCAGGCCCTGCTGGAGCTGCTGAACTCCGCCAAGAACCGGTTCACCCCTGCGGACTGCGGGACGAAGGTCAGCCTCCTTCGGACCCTTCGGAAGCGGGAGGTCCGCGACGTCCCCTGCCTGATCCAGTTCCACGAGATCCTCTGCTTCCTGCGGGCCTATCCGGACAACCCCGAGGTCCTGCGACTGGTCGAGCAGGCCCTGGAGGGCTTTGCGGCCCGCGTGGATCTCGTCAAGGCGAACGGCCGATCCGCGGAGCTCAAGAAGCTTCGGGACACCGGGATCGCCCACACGACTGTCTACTATCCCTACCCCCACGCCATGGCGAAATGGCTGGTGGACCATTTTCCCAGGGACGTCGAGATGGACTGGGAGGATGACGCCGGCATAGACAAGATCCGCGCGATCTTGCCCCTCAGCGTCGCCTATGCCGAGAACGATGCGCTGGACGACGAGCGCATCGCCCTGCGGGACTGGGTGCGGGCGGCCAAGGGCACGCGGGATGTGAGTGACCTCCAGTGGCTCTTGGAGCTGCTCCACCGTTCCCCGCTGACCCCGGGGATCATCCGGAATCTCTATGACGGGGCGGAATTGCTCCTGGGATGGGAGCTGCGCGATGCGGCGGCGTCACGAACCCTGGCCAGGTGTTCGGCTGGCCGCATCTTTTACCACCGGGGGCCGCTCAAGCGGGGGCAGATTGATTTTCCGCGGGCGATCCGAAAGCCTCTCCCCGCCCTGAAGGTCGTTTCCCCCCGGACGGCCGAAGCGCTGATCCACCTCTTCAAAGCCGCCCTGTCGGTGAGAAACCGTGAGCTGCATCCGCTGCTCTATGCCGATCCGCAGGATGTGATGGTGGCCGATGTGGGGCGAGGACTGCGGATCGTCCTGGTCGGCGTGGTCCCCGAATTCCGGCTCCCCCTCGAGGGATACTACTGCTTCCTGGTGCTCAAGAACGGCGTGCCCGTCAGCTACGGCGGCGGGGGGCCCCTCCTCAACCGCCTGGAGATCGCCGGCAACATCTTCGAGACGTTCCGCCAGGGGGAATCGGTCTATATCTTCAGCCAGGTCTACCGGGTCTTCCACCATCTCTGCGGCTCCGACTACTTCCTGGTGCCGCGGTACCAGGTGGGCTACGAGAACGACGAGGCCCTCAACTCGGGGGCGTTCTGGTTCTACCACAAGCTGGGGTTCCGACCCGAAGATCCAGACGTCTACAAACTGGCGGAGGAAGAACAGGCGAAGATCAAGGCCGACTCCTCTTACCGGTCCTCGCGGAAGACCTTGGAGGCGCTGGCCCAGAGCGACATGTCCCTGCGTTTGACCGATAGCGCCGGCCAGGCCTCGCGGGTTCTGCAGCCGGGCGACCTCGGCCTCCTCGTCACGCGGCACATCGCCCAGAAATTTCACGGGGACCGGGCTGTCGCCGTCCGCGCGGCGACGCACCAGGTCGCTCAGATCCTCGAAATCCGGGCCTGGCGGCGCTGGTCCGAACCGGAGCAGATGGCCCTGGAACGCCTCTCCCCAATCCTCGTCTTGATTCCCGATCTCGCCCGGTGGAGTTCTGCCGAGAAGCGCAGCCTGGTCCGGATCATCCGGGCCAAGGGCGGGAAGAGCGAGGCCGCATACGTCCGGCTGCTGCGAGGCCACGCCCGGCTGGCCCGAACCCTTCACCTGCTGGCCGCTTCAGCCTCTTCGACGGGTTCGCACCATCCCTCTGCCACAGCTTCCTGACGCTTGTCTCTCCCGAATGGCCAGGACCCGTCCGTGCACCGCGGTCGGGCCACGCATCTGTCCGGAGAAATGCCTTGACGCCCCGGGGGCCGGCGGATATTCTTATTAACTAACTGGTCAGATACTTGGAGATCGCCGTGCCCATCGCAAAATCCCATGCCCGTGGTCCCCGCTGGCGCCGCCGGCCAGAGGTCCGCCCGCAGCAGATCCTGGAGGCCGCCTTCCGGGTCTTCGGGACCCGCGGGCTCCACCAGGCGACCCTGGATGACGTGGCCCGGGCTGCCGGCATCACCAAGGGGACGATCTATCTCTACTTTCCCAGCAAGGCCGATCTCTTCACCGCCATGCTGAAGGCGCGGGTCAACGGGATTATGCCCCCCGTGGACGTGCCCAAGGGCGGCCCGGGCGCCGTCCCGACCAGCGACACGCTCTTCACCCTCGGGCGCCGGCTGTACCGGTTCTTCTGCAGCCCCGCCTACCTGGCCATGTATCGCACCCTGATCAGCGAGGCGCCCCAGTTCCCCGAGGCCACGGCCCATTTCTACCGCGAGGGAATCCTCCAAGCGAACCAGCGTCTGGCCGAGGTGATCCGGCAAGGGATCAGCGCAGGGGAATTCCGGGAGGTGGATCCCATCATCGCCGCCCGCGCCTTCGTGGGGATGTTCCAGATCTTCGCGGTGTCCCAGGGCCTGCTGGGGGGCCAGCGTCTCTACCCCATCCCCGAGGCCAGGATCGTCCGGACCGTGACCGAGATCTTCTTGAGCGGGCTGCTGGCATCCCGTGCGGGAAAACCCCGCAGGAGACCCGCGCGAGGTTCGCGATGACACATCCGCCCCGCCCCATCCTGATCATCGGCACCGGGATCATCGTTGCTGGCCTCGCCGCCGGCGGTTGGTCCTGGTGGCGGAGCCGCCAGGACGCGCGCGACATCATCCAGGCCTCGGGGCGCATCGAGGTGACCGAGGTCAGCGTCAGCTCCAAGGTGACGGGGCGGGTCGCCAAGCTCTACGTCGAGGAGGGGACGGACGTCAGGCTCAGCCAGCCCATCGCCGACCTCGAGGGCGAGGAGCTGGAGGCGCAGCTCCGGCAGGCCCGGGCCGCGATGCAGAGCGCAGAGGCCAAGCTGAACCAAGCGCGGATCACCCTCCAGGTCGAGCCCATCACCGTCCGGACCCAGATCCGCCAGGCCGAGGAGAATCTCCGCGCCGCCGAGGAGCGCCTGCGGATGCTCCGGGCCGGCTTCCGGATCCAGGAGATCGAAGAGGGCCGGGCCAACCTGCACCAGAACCTGGCCCGGCTGGAGATCGCCCGATTGACCCGCGATCGCTTCCGCGAACTGCTGGCCGACGGCGCCATCTCGAAGCAAGAGCTGGACCGGGCGGAGAGCGACTTCCAGGCGGCCGAGGCGGCCGTGCGCGCCACGCGCGAGCGCCTCGCCATGTTGGTGGAGGGGGCGCGTTCCGAGGACATCCGCATGGCCGAGGCCGAACGGGACCGCGCAGGCGCCGGGCTGGAGGCGGCCCGCGCGAACGCCGCGACCCTGGACCTGCGCCAGCAGGATGTGCGCGTGGCCGAGGCGGCCGTGCGCGAGGCCCAGGCCAACGTGCGCCGCATGGAGACCCAGGTGGCCGAACTGAAGATCGTGGCGCCCATGGACGCCACGGTCCTGACCAAGGCGGTGGAGGTCGGCGAGGTGGTGGCCGCCGGCAAGCCGCTGGTGCTGCTCGGCGACCTGGACCATCCCTGGATCAAGATCTACGTTTCCGAGACGGCGCTGGGCAAGGTGATGCTGGGTGCGCCTGCCCGCGTCCTGGTGGACAGCTTCCCCCGGCAGCCCTTCCAGGGGACCGTGACGTGGATCTCGGACCAGGCCGAGTTCACACCGAAGAACGTCCAGACCGCGGAGGAACGGGTGAACCTGGTCTACGCGGTCAAGATCACCATCGCCAACGCCCAGCGCAAACTGAAGGCAGGCATGCCCGCGGACGCGGTGCTGCCCCTCACAACCCCCTCACCCCATTCCTCTCCCCCGACTGGGGAGAGGCGCAGGTGAGGGGGAACCCGCGGCAGCGCGCCGCGGCGTTCTTCAAGGAAAAGAGATGGGAGATACCCTGCCGGCCATCGAGGCCAGGAGATTGACCAAGCGGTTCGGCGACCTGACCGCCGTGGACGCCCTGACCCTCTCGGTGGCGCGAGGCGAGATATTTGGCCTGGTGGGTCCCGACGGCGCGGGCAAGACCACGACCCTGCGCCTCCTCACGGGGGTCATGCAGGCCACCGCCGGCTCGGCCCTTGTCCTCGGGCTGGACGTCACCCGAGACCCCGAGCCGGTCCGTTCGCGTATCGGCTACGTCCCGCAGAGCAGCAGCCTGTACGCCGACCTGTCCGTCCGGGAAAACCTTCAATTTTACGCGGACCTCTTCGGCGTCCCGCGGGCGGAGCGGGATCGGCGGATGGCGGACCTCTTGGCCTTCAGCCGTCTGGAACCCTACGCCAAGCGCCTGGCCCGCAATCTCTCGGGCGGGATGCGGCAGAAGCTGGCCCTCTGCGCCGCCCTGATCCACCGGCCCGAGGTCCTGTTCCTGGACGAGCCGACCATCGGCGTGGATCCGGTCTCGCGTCGCGACTTCTGGCTGCTGATCTACCAACTCCTCCAGCAGGGCCTGACTCTGTTGGTCAGCACGCCGTACCTGGACGAGGCGGAGCGCTGCCACCGCGTCGGCCTGATGGATCATGGCCGCCTGATCGCCTGCGAGGACCCGGCGGGCCTGCGGCGGCTGCTGCCGGGAACCCTCCTGGAGTTGCGGGGGCCTACGCCCGAGGTTGCCGCGCCTCTGCTGAGTCGCCTGCCCGAGGTGAGAGAGGCCCAAGTATTCGGCGACGCGCTCCATCTTCTGGTCGCCGATGCGGAACGGGACCTGCCGCGCATCCGGGGGGCCCTGGAGGCGCGCGGATTTCCCGAGGTGCACCTGCGCCCGATCCTCCCGAGCCTGGAGGACATCTTTGTCACGCTACTGCGTGACAAAGAAGGCAAAATTTCAAACTGACAATGAAAAACTGACAATTTCCCCTCATCCCATCCTTCTTCCCCAGGGGGAGAAGGGGAGGTTGAGGGGGGTCGGTTGTCAGTTGTCGGTTTTAGATTTCGCACTGAGGAGGAGTTCGTGAAGAACTCCGACGTAGCCATCCAGGTCGCTGACCTCACCAAACATTTCGGCCGGTTCGTGGCGGTGGACCGGGTGAGCTTCCAGGTTCGCCGGGGCGAGGTCTTCGGCTTCCTCGGCCCCAACGGGTCTGGGAAATCCACAACGATCCGGATGCTCTGCGGAATCCTGCTGCCGACCTCGGGTACGGGCATCGTCGCCGGCTTCGATGTCGCGCGGCAGCCCGAGCGGGTGCGGGAAAACATCGGCTACATGTCCCAGAAGTTCTCTCTGTACGAGGAGCTTACGGTCCAGGAGAACCTGGATTTCTTCGCGGGGATCTACGGCCTGGCCGGTCCCGACGGCGCGGCGCGGCTCGAGGAGGTCATGGCCCTGGGGGGCCTGACTTCGTACCGGAACGTCCTGGCCCGGGATCTCCCGGGTGGCCTGCGTCAGCGTCTGGCCCTCGCCTCGGCCACCCTCCACCGGCCCTCCGTCCTCTTCCTGGACGAGCCCACGGCGGGCGTGGACCCCATCTCCCGTCGCCAGTTCTGGGACCTGATCCGGGCGATGGCGGCGGCCGGCACGGCGGTCCTCGTGACCACCCACTACATGGACGAGGCGGAGCATTGCCACGCCCTCGCTTTTATTTACCAGGGGCGCCTGATCGCCGCGGGGCCGCCCGCCCGGCTGAAGGCCGGCCTGCAAGGCAGCCTGGTGGAGGTCGAGGTCCCGCCGGGCGAATTGCTCACCGCGCTGGAGATCCTCCAGGCGCACCCGCTGGCCCGCGAGGCCGCGATGTTCGGCGCCGCGCTGCACGTCACGGTGGACGCTGCCGAGGCCATCCCCAGCCTCCGGTCCTTGCTGCAGGCTCGGGGCATCGCGGTCCACCGCCTGGAGACCGTCGTCCCGTCGCTGGAGGACGTCTTCGTCTCCCTGGTGACCCGGGAGGTGGGTGCATGAGGTCCCGCATCTGGCCCATCATGCGCAAGGAGTTTCTCGAGATCTGGCGGGACCCTCGCAACCTCGGCTTCGTCCTGGCCATGCCGGTCCTCATGCTCCTGCTGTACGGGTACGGCATCAGCTCCGACGTGAAGTGGGTTCCGCTGGCGGTCTACGACCGGGATGGACGGCCCCCGGCGCGAGAGCTGGTCCGCCGGTTCACAAGCACCGAGTACTTCGTGGTGACGGCCCAGGTCGGGAGCCTGCGTGAGTTCCGGCGCGTCATCGACACGGGGCAGGCCAAGGTCGGGCTCGTGATCCCCGAGGATTTCAGCCAGAATCTGGCCGCTGGCCGCCCGGCTCCCATCCAGTTCGTGGTGGACGGCTCCGACTCCAACACGGCCAACATCGCCATCGGCAACATCGCCTCCATCGGGAAGAGCCTCGAGCTGTCCCCGCGGGATTTGCGCCCTCACATTCTGGTGACGCCCAAGCTGGAGAACCCCGTGCCCATCGAGCTGCGTACCTGGGTCTGGTACAACCCCGAACTCAAGAGCTCCTACTTCCTGGTCCCGGGACTCACCGCGGTGATCCTCATGATGCTGGCCGCCATGCTGACCTCCCTCACCGTCGCGCGGGAGTGGGAGCGGGGGACCATGGAGGCTCTCATCGCCTCCCCCCTGCGCCCCCACGAGCTGATGATCGGCAAGATCCTGCCATACGTGGTCATCGGTCTGGTGGATGTGGTCTTCATCCTGCTGGTGGCCGTCTTCTTGTTCCGCGTTCCCATGCGAGGCAGCCTGACCCTGTTGATGATCTCCTCGACTATTTTCCTCCTGGGAGGGCTGGGGATCGGCCTGTTCATCTCGGCCGCCACGAAGAGCGTCCAGGTGGCTTTTCAGTTGTCCACCCTGGCCACCATGCTGCCGGCCCTGCTCCTCTCGGGGTTCTTCTATCCCATCGAGAACATGCCCCCGATCCTGCAGGCCATCACGACTCTGGTTCCGGCGCGCTACTTCTTGGTCGTCATCCGCGGAATTTTCCTCAAGGGGGTGGGTTTGGCTGTTCTCTGGAAGGAATTGCTGTTCCTGAGTGGGTTCGCCGTATTCATGCTGATCGCCAGCTCCGCCAGGTTTAAGAAGCAACTGGAGTGAGCCCCGCGGACTGCGGGGAATGGAAAATTTCAAACTGACAATGCAAAACCGACAACGAAATACAGCCGCAGTCACCGAACGTGCTGGTTTGCGTGGTTGGTTTTCTGTTATCAGTTGCCGGTTGTCGGTTTTCTATTTTTCATTGCGGAGGAACCGCGTCCTGACCCTGGTCAGGAAGGAATTCATCCAGATCCGCCGCGACCGGCGGCTGCTGCCCATCCTGCTCATCCTGCCGGTCCTGCAACTGATCCTCATGGGGTACGCCGTCTCCTCCGATATCAAGCACCTGGCCACGGTGATCTGCGACCTGGACCGGACCCCGGAAAGCCGCGCCTTCGCCGACAGGTTTGCCACGTCGGGCTACTTCGACATCCGCTATCGCCTGACCGACGAGCGGCGGATTCGAGACCTCATGGACTCGGGAGAGGTGCGGGTCGGGATCGTGATCCCGCCGCGGTTCGCCGCCAGGCTGACCCGGGGCGAGACGGCGACGGTGCAACTGCTGCTGGATGGGACCGACTCCAACACCGCCAACGTGGCCCAGGGATATGTGACCCAGATCGTCAATGCCGAGTCCGCCCGGATCGTCCTGCAGCGTCTGGGGCCCAAGGCCCTCCCCCCGGTCGCCGTGGACCCCTCGGTGCGGATCTGGTTCAACCCGGACCTCAAGAGCGTGAACTACATGGTGCCCGGGGTTGTGGCCCTGATCCTGACCATCGTGACCATGACCATGACCGCCACGGCCATCGTCAAGGAAAAGGAACGGGGCACCATCGAGCAGTTGATCGTCAGCCCGATCCGGGCCTCCCAGCTCATGCTGGGCAAGGCCATCCCGTTCGTCCTCATCGGCTACGCCGACATCTTCATCGTGATCCTGGTCGGGCTCTTCTGGTTCCGGGTGCCCATCGCCGGGAGCGTCGGCCTGCTGCTGGGCCTCTCAGGCCTGTTCATCATGACCACGCTGGGCCTAGGGTTGCTCATCTCGACCGTGAGCCAGACTCAGCAGCAGGCCATGATGCTCGGCTTCTTCATGAACCCGCCCTTCATGCTGCTCTCGGGGTTCATCTTCCCCATCGCCAGCATGCCGGAGCCGATCCAGGTCCTCACCTACCTCATCCCGCTCCGGTACTTCCTGGTGATCATCCGCGGCATCTTTCTCAAGGGGGTCGGGCTGGAGGTGTTGTGGCCACAGGCCCTGGCCCTGCTTCTCTTCGGCGTCGGCGTCCTGACCCTGTCCGCCCTCCGGTTCCAGAAGCACCTCGGGTAGCGCCCCCCGGCACGTCCGGGACCCGCCACCGGGCTGAGAGCGGAGGGCGGAATTGGCTTGACGCGCGAAGACAGGTCGGATAGCGTGGCCGAGCTTTTTTCTTTATCGGGGAGGGGTGCGTGCGCGCACGAACCACGGTTCCCGGTGTCAGTCTCCTCGTCTCTCTGGCAATCCTGCTTCCCGCCATCGTCGTCGCCGCCGGCACTGATGTCGGTTCCGGCGCCGACCTCGGCGTCCGCGAAACCATCCTGCCGAACGGCCTCAAGCTCCTGACCAAGGAGATCCATGCGGCGCCGGCGGTGGCCGTCTGGACGTGGTACCGGGTCGGCTCCCGCAACGAGCAACCCGGCATCACGGGCATCTCCCACCAGGTCGAGCACATGATGTTCAAGGGCACCGCCAGTCTGAAGCCGGGCGAGATTGACCGCCTGGTGCAACTGGCCGGCGGGCGCCACAACGCCTTCACCAGCTTCGACGCCACCGCCTACCACATCACGCTGCCCAGCGAGCACCTGGAGACGGCCCTCCGGATCGAGTCGGACCGGATGCTGAACGGCGCTATGGATCCCCAGGAACTTGCCCGGGAGAAGGGGGTGGTTCTGTCCGAGCTGCAGGGAAGGCAAAACGACCCGGAAGACCTGCTCGAAGAGGAGGTGCGATCCGTCGCGTTCCGGGTCCACCCCTACCGCTGGCCGGTGATCGGGTGGAAGGCGGACGTCCAGGCCTTCACGCACGAGGCTGTTCAGCAATACTACCGGACCTACTACCAGCCAAACAACGCGGTCCTGGTGATTGTCGGGGACTTTCAGACCGATGCCGTGCTGGCCCTCGTCCGGAAGTATTTCGGTGCGCTCCCCGCGGGATCCGCGCCGCCCCCCGTGATCTCGCAGGAACCGCCGCAGAAGGGTGAGCGGCGCATTCTTTTGAAGGAGGCGGGCACCACCGCGCACCTCCAGTTCCTGTATCACGTCCCGTCGGCGCGCCATTCCGATCAGTACCCCCTGGCGGTCCTGGACGCGGTCCTGACCGAGGGCAAGAGTTCGCGGCTGTATCGCGCCCTGGTGGAAACCGAGCTGGCTGCCTCCCAGTCCAGCTACCTGAGCCGCCGGTTGGACGCCGGCTGGATCACCTTCTACGTCGCCGCCCGAGACGGGGTGGCCCACGAGAGGATCGAGCGGGCCTTCGCCGAGGAGATTGAGCGGGTCCAGGCGGAGCCGGTCTCCGACTTCGAGTTGCAGAAGGCCATCAACCAGGTGCGCGCCAGCCTGACATTTGCCCAGGGCAGCCTGAGTGGCCTGGCCCAGATGATCGGGAAAATGGAATTGACGGTAGGGTACCAGGAGATGGACACCTACCTGGGGCGGATCCGCCACGTGACTACGGCCGATGTCCAGCGCGTCGCCCGGCAATACCTCTCAACTGACAATCGCACCGTCGGTTGGTTCCTCCCCCAGGGGCTCCGGCCGGGCCAGCCGGCCCAGCCGCCCGCTTCACGGAACGACGTCCACCGCTCGCCCGAGCCGCCGCCGATTCTGGAGATCGCCCCGAGCACAGCGGTGCAGAGTACGGGGCCCGTGGCCGCACCGGGAGGCCGCGTCGCGCGGACGGTGCTTCCGAACGGCCTCACCTTGATCGCCGCCGAGAACCGCGTGGCCCCGAGTGTGGCCATCAAAGGCTACGTCCTGGCAGGCCCCGTCCTGGATCCGCCGGGCCAGGCAGGGCTGTCGTATCTCACGGCCGGGCTGCTCACCCGAGGGGCCAAGGCGCATTCGGCCTCCGCCCTCGCCGAAGGGCTCGACTTCCTCGGCGCATCCGCGACAGTCCAGGCGGAGCACGAGACAGTCGGGATCACGGCCCAGATGCTGTCGGAACACTTCGACAAGGTCCTCGACCTTTTGGCGGAATGCCTGCGGAATCCCACGTTCCCTGGCGCCGAGCTGGCCAAAGCCATCGGACAGCTCAAGACGACCTTGAATCGCGACGCGGACGACCCGCGCGAACGGGCCCAGCGCGAGCTGTTCGCCCAGCTCTTCCCGCGCGACCACCCGTTGCATCGAAATCCCAAGGGACGGCCAGCGGACCTCGACGCGATCGGCCGGGAGGACGTCCTCCGGTTCTACGACCGGTTCTACCGGCCGGACCGCACCGTGCTGGTGATCGCCGGTGACATCAGCGCCGAACAGGCCCTGGCCTCTGTGGAACGGGCATTCGGGGGATGGGCGCGATCGCCTGCCGGGGCGCCGGCAACTCGCCCCCCGATGCCGGCGGTCTCGACCAGCACGCGGCACACGCTGAACCACCCCGGCAAGTCGGAGGCGATCGTGATGTTGGGGGGGAATGGGATCACCCGCGACAACCCGGACTACTACCCCGCCTTCCTGGCCAACCGCGTGCTGGGGGGCGGCGGCCTGGGGAGCCGCCTGATGAAGGCCCTGCGGGAGCGGGATGGGATGACCTACAGCGTGTACAGCTACTTCCACCCGGTGCTGGGCGAACGCCCCTGGGTGGTGTCCCTGCAGACCGACCCGGCCGCGGTGGACCGCGCCATCGCCGGCGTCCTGGCCGAGGCCACACGCCTGTGCGACGGCGGGGTGACCGCCGAAGAGCTGGAGGAGGCCAAGGCGTCCGCCATCGGCTCCCTGGCCCTGTCCATGCAGGAGCAGATCGGGCTGGTCTTCGTCTTTCGCGATACGGAGCTGTTCAACCTCGGCCTGGATTTCCCGCAACGGTTCACGACCGCCATCCGGACTGTCACGCCCGAGCAAGTCCAGACCGCCGCCCGGAAGTACCTCCACCCCGACCGTCTGATCCAGATCGTGGTCACCCCGCCGCAACCCTGAAGTCTTTCCGGGGCCGACGCCGGGTCCGGCTGACCCCGCGCTCCCCAGGATCGAGCACTTCGATCGAACGATCGCCTGCCGCGTCGTGCGCGTTGAGGTACTCGACGCTGCTGGGATAGAGAAGGGGCGACGGGAAGCATCCCAGCGACGATGGCCAGGGCGGTCATGAAGATAGCGTGGAGAGCCCGATAGTGCTGCAGATGTTCAAGGGTGCGGCATGAAGAGAACGGAGGGTGAGCAAGTTGTCTGATTCCGACGCTATGCCGGCGCCTGTCAGGCAACCTCCCTGGCAAACCTGATGACTGGAACACTCATGGTGCGTGCCTTTCGAAGCTGTTTCCAGTCTCCTACGCGAGCTGCAATGGAGCGTCCGACGTCTGCCTTGACTACCTTCTCCCCGCACTGCCGGCAGACGCCTGCGGGTACCCCCTCAATGACCACCAGTTTGCCTTTGATCCAGAACTCCTGCTTGACGCGTCGCTCTTGCATCCGACCCCCGCACACATGGCATTCTCCATAATCATACATAGGCCTCTCCCCTCTGCATACCATCATTCGACAAGGTAGGTTGTGATCAAGAGAAGCTTGCCCGTGGCTTTGATCCGGCAAATGACTGCGACCTGGCGTCCGTCAATTGCAGGGCCGACGATTTCGTAGCGTGTTCCGCGAGGGTCGCGCGTGAATCGCCGCCTGATCTTCCCGTTGGATATTGCCCTCTCGATGTCGGCGAACATCAAATTGTCGTTAGCCATTTCCTGAAGGAAGTGAGGGAAGGTGAACTCATAATCCCGCTTCCGAACCTTCTCTCGGATGATATCAATGACGGCCAATGGCCTTCCTCTGTCTCCAACCTATCCCCTGTTTCCTCCTATGTCAATTGACATGTCGTCCTCCAAGCCCCTGCCTGGGCTTCCACCCATGGGTGGAACCTGCCAAAACGGGCGCTCCTGGGTGCGGGCGATGCGGGTGTACCGCCTGGCCACCCTGTCCGGATCTTGCTAACCCCAGCCCAGCCCTTACGGCTGGCGCCAACCCAAGAACAGTTACCATCAAGGCGCCAGAAACGCCAAGGTCGGGCACTACTTCTCGGATAGCTCTCCATCAGGTGGAACGATGGCGAGTTCGGGGCCTCGACCTTACCGCGGCATTGTAGCCGAATACCTGGTTGGCCGAACGTCTCCAAGATTGCTTTTCGAACCTCCGCGACGCGATCGGCCAGCTCGTAATAGTGGACCGTGACAGGGGGGGCGCCGTGCACACGTCGTCGTACTGCCTCTCGCAGGAGAAACCGACCGTATTGGTCTTCCTGTGGAAAGCTGTAGCCAACGACGAAAATCTCATCAGCGCAGCGGACTCCCTCAATAAAGGCGTGCCACTGATCCTGAATAACCTCAAGGGCGTTGGTTCTGCCAACGCTTTGCACTTCTCGAATCAGTTCGCTCTTAATCGGAACAGCTCCAAGAAGAAACGGCTCCTTAGCGTTTAGCACGACTTCCTCGGACAACATGGGACTCGTCTGTGGCCTGCCATCGGGCAGCAGAAACTCCACGCACTTGCCAAGATGATGCACCCATGAGACGGAACCATGCGGCTTCACCAGTCCGATCAGCCCGGCCGAGCTAGGGTGCGGTGTCTGGATGAGCGGGAGACCTCGTCGTTCAGCGATCAACTCTGCCACAACATCCCAATTAAACGACACGAGCACATCACCCGCCACCAGGGTATCGACTATCTCCAGCAAGGTAAACGACTGCTGCAATCCCATGAGTCGTTCAAGACGTTCTATCGCAGTCGTGCCGTACACATCCAAGACTGCTCTGTGGAGATCGTAGCTTGCCTCTGGGCCATAGTCGCATGTCCCAAGCGCCCGATGCAGCTTCGCGTAGTAGTCCACCCGCGTCCACACGGTAGCCAGGTTCCATTGATCCGCGGCGGTTGCTCCCCCCTGGGAATCCGCCACCGCCCTTGCAAGAGCTGTGTAGACCTCGCGCCATTCGGGTAACTCCGTGGCGAGCGCTTCTCCAAAGTCTGAAAGCGTTGGGCAGTCAGGAAGCGTGCCGGCCGTTGCCCCTGACCCGAGAATTACGACTTTCACCGCCTATCCCTCCATCCATTGGTCCCGAGGTGCGGAATGGGGGACGTTCCAGCTTACGTCGCATTGTCATGATGAGGGACGTGGTTCGGGTATTTCCGTTTCTTCGAGGCCCCAGAAAGACATTGGCTCAGACCGGTCTCGAGCTATTTCTTTACTCGGAGTCGCGTCTTGATCTGCCTGAGCGAGATCGTCGATTGCTTTCTTCGGGCGCGGATCAGCTTCCAGAATGCTGGGTCGGTCTGGAGGACGACAGCCTCCCACTCCTCACCCTCGACCCCGACCAGCACGGCCGCGGGCCTGCCGTGCCGCGTGATGACGACACGGTCATCCTGAGCCTTATCCACGCACGCCTTCACGTTCTTCTGCAGATCCCTGACGGTGACTGTCTTCATATGATTTCCTCCGTTGTCCTCCCGGGAGGCTTTCTCCGAATGGCGCGTACATACACGACGGCCTCTGCCTCAGAAACGTCATAGAAAACTCGATAATCCCCGACTCTAAGTTCCCAGATCGGCGGTTCCGCTGTCCAGGGTGGGATCAGGTTCACCAAGAGCTTACGGTTCCGGCTCGGAGTCGTTGGAGCGTCAAGAAGTTGCGTCTCGATCGCCCCAATGATCCGGGCTCGCTGGTATGCAGGCAGCGTGGCGAGATCCTTCCATACACCACTGGCGAATCGGATCTTGTACACGCCTGTACGATTGCATATGCGATCTCCATTGTCAATCCCCCGAGTCCAGCTTCCGGGCACTCGATGGCAAGGAGAAGCCCGGGGTAAGCTTGACGCCTTCGCACCTCAATGGTATCCTCAGTGAGAATATTTCTCACTTGGGCAGGCTGAAATGCATACCTCAGACTTGCGGCAAGCACTCCAAACCCAGGGACACAAGGTCACCCGGTCTCGCATGGCAGTCCTGGAGGTGTTAGCTGCAACCTCGGAGCACCTGAAGGTAGCGGAAGTACACCGGCGCGCTCGCATGATTGATCCCCAGGTCGGCCTGGCCAGCGTCTACCGCACCATGGAGCTCCTCGCCAGGCTCCGCCTCGTGAAGGACGTCCACGTCGAGCACCGGCACCGCCACTACGCCCGCATCCGGGAGCACCACGGGCACCACCTGGTCTGCAACGGATGCGGGCTTGTCGTGGAGTTTTCCGACTGCCAGTTGGAGCGGCTCACCCGCGCCCTGGCGCGGCGGACGAAGTTCCGGATCGAGGGGCACTGTATGGAGTTCTTCGGCCAGTGCCGGGACTGTCGCCGCCAGCCGCCCGCCTCTTCCACGAAAGGGCGGAGGCAGTCATGAGGGCTTCTCCCGCGCTTGCCGCCGTTGTCACGGTCCTCTCCCTGACGATTCCTATCGCCGCCTGCGAATCCCGGCCGCCGCGGGGCCAACCCGCGACTCCCCAAAAGGTTACCGCCGTCACTACCTTGACCGTGCTGGCTGATCTCATCGAACAGGTCGGCGGCGACAAGGTCCAGGTGAAGGCGCTGGTGCCACCCGGCGGCGAGGTCCACACCTATCAGCCGACGCCCAACGACATCAAGGCGGTCGCCCAGGCCGGGATCGTCTTCTACAACGGCGCCCACCTGGAGGAATGGATCGACGGGACCATTCGAAGCGCCGGGAAGCAGGACCTACCGATCGTCGTCCTGTCACAAGGCCTGCCCACCATTGGGGAGGCAGACAATCGGCCCAACCCGCACCTGTGGCTGGACGTCGCGAACGCCAAGGCCTACGTGGAGAAGATCCGCGATGCCCTGGCCAATGTGGACGGCGCCAACGCCGCATATTACTCGGACCGGGCACGCGCCTACCTGGCCCAACTGGACGAGCTGGACGCCTGGATCCAGACCGAAGTGGACAAGATCCCCAGGGCGCGACGGAAGCTGGTCACCTTCCACGACGCCTTCCCCTACTTCGCCCGGCGCTACGGCTTCTCGCTCCAGGGCGCCGTCGTATCAAGCCTCGGCAAGGAGCCGTCGGCGCGAGAACTCACGGACCTGGCGCGACGGATCAAGCGGGAGGAGGTGCCGGCCGTCTTCGCCGAGTCCCAGTTCAACCCGAAGGCAATGGAGGTCCTGGCTCAGGCCACGGGCGTCAGGGTGGTCACGAACCTGTACACCGACAGCCTGTCCAGCGGCCTCGAGGCCAACACGTACATTACCCTCATGAAGCACAACGTGAGTCAGATCGTGAAGGCCCTCAGGTGACGGGGGACGGGGGACAGGGGTTGGGGGCTGGAGGCTGGGGAATGGCGACCGGAGACCGGGGACCGGAGTAATGGAGAAGAAAGGCGGGCAGTACTGCCTGGAGGTCCGGGGTCTGGTCGCGGGCTATGATGGCACGCCGGCGATCGAGGGGATCTCTTTTGCGATTCCGCCGGGGCAGATGGTCGGCGTGATCGGGCCCAACGGCGCCGGGAAGAGCACACTCTTCAAGGCGATCCTGGGACTGATCCCGCGGCAGCAGGGCGAGATCCTCTTGCACGACGCCCCGGCCCTCGATCAGCGAGCGATGATGGGATACCTCCCCCAGCTCGAGGAGATCAACCGGGCGTTCCCCGTCTCGGTCGAGGACGTGGTGATGATGGGCCGGTACCCGCGGATCGGCTGGTGTCGCCGCCCGGGATCGCACGACGATGAAGCCGTCCGTCAGGCCCTCGCGCGCGTGGACCTCCTGGATCACGCCCGGACGCAGATCGGCCGGCTGTCCGGGGGACAGCAGCAGCGGGCCTTCCTGGCACGGGTCCTGGCCCAGGACCCCCACCTGCTGCTCCTGGACGAGCCCGTGAGCGGCGTGGACACCACCACCCAGCATGCGATCTTCGCCCTGCTGGAGGAGCTGCGCAACAGCGGAAAGACGGTCGTGGTGGCCACCCACGACCTGAATTGCGTGGTCGAGCGCTTCGACCAGGTCCTGTGCCTGAACCGGCGGGTGATCGCGTATGGTCCGCCCAAGGAGGCCTTCCGCGAGGACACGCTGGACCAGACGTACGGGCATCACCTGATGATCGTCCAGGTGGGAGATCGCCGCGTGGTGGTGGCGGATGAACACCGACACTGAAACGTGAAACGGAAAACGTGAACGTCTCACGCATCAAGTTTCACGTTTCACGTCTTCACGCATCACGTTTCACGCGTCACGTTTCACGAGTTAGAGCGATGATCGAGTTCATGGTCGCACCCTTCGAATTCGGATTCATGCAGCGGGCCCTGGTGGGCGGCGTGCTGGTCGCGGCCATCTGCGCCCTGGTGGGGACGTACGTCGTGCTGCGGGGGCTGGCGTTCGTCGGCGACGCGCTGGCCCACGCGGCCTTCCCCGGCGTCGTCATCGCCTACCTGCTCAAGGGAAACATCTACCTGGGCGCCACGGTATTCGCCGTGGCCACCGCCCTGGGGATTGGCCTCGTCTCCCGGCGGGGCCGCGTGAGTTACGACACGGCCATCGGCATCATGTTCGCCGGGGCCTTTGCCCTGGGCGTCCTGCTCATGAGCACGATCCAGGGCTACACCGTGGACCTGTTCGGCTTTCTGTTCGGCAACGTCCTGGGGATATCGAGGCGGGACCTGCTGCTGGCGGGGCTGCTCGGGGCGCTGGTGGTGCTGACCGTCGTCCTGCTTTACAAGGAGTTGCTTCTTCTCTCGTTCGACCCGACCGTCGCCGAGGCCATGGGGTACCCGGTCCAGGCGCTGAACTACCTTCTGCTGGGCCTCATTGCCCTGACGATCGTTATCTCCATCCAGGCGGTGGGAATCATCCTGGTGGTGGCACTGCTGGTCACACCGAGCGCCACCGCCTACCTGCTCACCGAGCGATTCTTTCGGATGATGCTCCTGGGGATCCTCCTGGCCGTGCTCGCCGCCGTGATCGGCCTGTACCTCTCGTACTACCTGAACGTCGCCTCGGGCGCCGCCATCGTCCTGGTGAGCACCTGTCTGTTCTTCCTGGTGCTGGCCAGCCGGCGTCTCTGGATCGCAGCCAAATCCGCGCCTGACCCTGCCAAGTAGGGCCGGTACCCTCAGCGCTCTTTGAGCCGGCCTTTCCCCTTCTTCTTTCGCGGCTGCCCGATGGACATCCCTCCGATGCGAATTGGAAGTTCCCCCGCGGACGCGCGCGAGCGCAGGCGGGCCTCGGGGCGGAGGTCCCAGGCCTCGCGGGCCACGTCCTCGCCGCCGAACTTCCGAACCGTCCGCATCAGCCGCTCCAGGTGCGCGTCATGCGGGGCGAAGGCCGATCGCGGGATGGGTGGCAGGTCCCCGCCGATGGCCTGCACCGTCTCGCGGCCCAGGCGGTCCAGCTCGGAGCGTTCCAGGCGGACCGCCATGGCCAGCGCCTGGCTCAGCGTGACGTCCTTCGCCGCTGCGCGCTCACACGCGTTGATCGCGTCCTGCAGAGGTCGCAGCCGGTGCCGGATGTCGGCCACCCGCCCCTTCGGATCCGCCAGCTCCTTGACGATCGTCAGGACCCCGACGTGCTCGTGCTCGTCCAGCGCCATCTCCCACCAGATACCGGCAACGGCCGGCAGGTCGCAGAACCGCCGGTAAAATCTGGTGTAGAGGCGAGCAACCCGCCACTCCAGCTCGATCAAGCTATCGAGCGCCGCGTGGATTCGCATCCTGCCTCCTTCATGATGGCGGGGTGCAGGAGCGTCCTGCGAGGGTGACTCATCCGCCCTCCTCGCCTCTGGCCCAGGTGATCACGTCCCGGCAGGATTCGGCCAGGTCGTCCAGCGCTCCCGAAAAGGAGTGATCCGTGTCAAGCACCCGCAGCCACGCCTTGCGTGGCAACAAGCTGAAGAACGCCTCCAACCGGCCGCGGTCGCAGAACTGATCCCGGCTCGCGCCGATCAGGGCGATCCGGCAGGCGGCCGACTGCAGCGCAGAGACCGGAACTTCCTTATCCGCAGATTTCGCAGATTACGCAGATTTCGTTTTCAGAATCATGCCGGAAGAATCTGTGTAATCTGTCGCGCCATAGGCGGACCCGCCCAGATCGCGCAACCTGTACGACCTGGCAAGACCCGCCATGGGCGGGCGTAATCTGTGAATTCGTTGATTCCTTGGCGGTCCTATCGGACTCGGCTGCCCGCGTACACCGCCAGCCGCTCTTCCACGCGGACCTGGAACGCCCGGCGGGCGGCGGTTGAGAGCACCGCATAAGGCGGAACGTCCCGACCGCTGCCCCAGGTCTGGCGCATGGCCAGGCTCGCCCCGCGCGACGCGGCGGTGAAGTAGCTGATCTTGGTGATCCCCTCCCGGATGCCGCGGCGGAGTTCGGCGTCGGCGATCCCCGAACTGCCGTGCAGCGACAGGTGCGCATCCGTCTCGCGCCGGATCGCCCGCAGGCGACCAAAATCCAGGTGTGCCTCTCCGGCCTTCAGACCGTGAACCGATCCGATGGCCACGGCCACGACATCCACGCCGGTCCGCTCCACGAAGTCGCCCACCAGGGACGGCTCGGCGAGGACCTCACCCTTGCGGCTGCCCCGGGCGACATGCCCCAGTTCCGCCTCGACACACAGGCCCTCCGCGTGGGCCATCTCGGCGATGGCGCGGGTGCGTCGCACCTTCTCCTCGTAGGGGATGTCGGCCCCGTCGTACATGACCGAGGTAAAGCCGGCCCGGAGCGCGCGCAGGATCCCCGCCTCGTTCTGGCTGTGGTCCAGGTGGAGTCCGACGGAAATGGGAAGCGCCGCGGCACGATGCCGCACCAGCAGGGCCACGACCTCGAGGTCGAAGTCGGCCGCCATCCGCTCCGTGAAGGCAACGATAACCGGGCACCGGCGGGCCACCGCGGCCGCCAGGACCGCCTCCACGGTCTCCAGATTGAACACGTTGAACGAGCCGAGAGCCTGGCGTCGCCTTCGCGCGGCCGCCAGCATGGCGCGCACATCAACCAGTGGCACGTCTTCTCCCGCTCACTTCGCCGCGGCGACCGCGCGCACGGCGGCGCGGAGCGCCTCTGCGGTGTCCTCCACGTCCTCCGCATCCGACCTTGTCACATCGTCCCTTTGTCACTTGACCACTCTCCCAAGCGCGTTGGTAACATTAGTGGGCATCCTGCTCTGGAGACCTCGCGCCCTCAAGATCGATCTCGCGAAGACCCCGGGTGATCTCCCGGGGCGCGTACCGCTCGATGGTCACCATCTGGTGAACGACCTGGGTGATGGCCTCGATCGCCCGCTCGATTTTTTCCACGGCGTGGGCCCGGGCCTCCGGGGATATCCCGTCGCGGCGAAGCGTCGCTAGGCCGAGGGCCACGACATTCAGGGGATTGAGGATCCGATCGGCCGCGGTCCGGGCCAGCTCCCGCATGGCAGCGACCTGGTCCACCTCGCGGGCGAGGGCGCGGAGCTGGCGAACCTCCAACGCGCGGCCGACCGCCACCTCCAGCAGGGTCACGTCGGATAACGGCTTCATCAGGTAGTCGAAGAGGCCCCCCTCGCGCAGCGCCTGGATGGCGTTCTCCAACGAGCCGTGACCCGTCAGGATGATGACGGGGAGGTCGGGGTCCTTCTCTCGGATCGCCTTCAGGAGGCCGAGGCCATCCAGGCGTGGCATGGCCATGTCCGTGACCACGACATCCGGAATACTCCGCTCGATGAGCGAGAGAGCCTCCACACCATCCTCTGCCTCCTCCACAGTGCATCCCTGCCGCCGGAGGCGCCACGCCAAGAGGGTGCGGACCGCTGTGTCGTCCTCCACGACTAGCACCCGCGCGTTCATCTCAGCCTCCCTCTGCTTGCGCTTCTCTCCAGTTGGTCAACATCTGCTCACGGGCGAGGTCCGAGACCCGGTGGCCCTCCAGAGGTTTTCGCAAAGAGCCATAGCCAGCCGCCTCCACATTCGCGATCACCGGGGACCCGGTCAGCAATTTCCACACGCCACCTCCGGAGTGTCCCGGTCGCCTGAAGCTCCTCGAGGGAACCCGGCGCGATGGCCGGCGTCTCGGAGCCCAGGGCATGCGCTGCGCCTTCCCTTTCGGTCTCTTCCTACCCTCCTGGGATGGCGGCGGGCCGGCTATTCCTTGAATGCGATCTCCAGGACCGCGATGATGTCCGCGAGCTTGATCGGCTTCCGGAGCAGCAGGGCCGGCCCGTGTTCGAGCGCGGCCAGCGTCTCATCGTGGTACGGGTGGCCGGTGATGAGGGCGACCAGGGCCTCGGGATCTTGCCGCTTGATGGCCCGCAAAAGCGACGCCCCGCCGCCGGTGGGGAAGAGGATATCGAGGAAGATCAGGTCGAAGTGGTCCTGCCGGATGCTCCGCCGGGCCTCCCGAACGTCCCGAGCGAGGACCACCTCGTAGCCCTTGGCCTGCAGGGCGGCCGCGAACGCCTCCCGGACGGACGCCTCGTCGTCCACGACAAGGATACGCCGGGGGGACGGGCCCGCCAGCGTCACGGGGATCTGATTGTCGGCGAGGAACTTGCGGAATTCGGCGCGGGCGATCCGGTAGCGGCCTCCGGGAACGCGGTAGGCCGGGAGCTTCCCGGCCCGGATCCAGCGCAGGACCGCCACGGCCGTGACGTGGAGGAGTCGCGCGACGTCCCCGGTGCTGAGCGGCTTCTCATCCGACACGGGCGGGCTCCTGGGTGGTTGTGTTTGTGAATCTAATGTTTTCAACAGGAAGGCCGGTTGTCAAGGGGCTTCTCCGTCACAGGTTCATGAGGCCGATCCCCGCCACTGTCACAGCCGCGCCCAACGCGGTCTGCCGGGACGGGCGGTACCCGAGGACCCACATCTCGAACGGGAGGGTAAAGAGCGGCGAGGTGGAGGCCAGGACGTTTCCCACGGCAACGCCGCCGAACTTGATCCCCGAGGTGAACAGGAGCGATCCGACGGCACTCAGGACGCAAATCGCGCCGAGGCGCGCCCGCTCCGCCGGCGTGCTCCTCCGGACGGCCTGCACGGTGCCGCGGGTCCAAGGGGTCAGCCACAGGACCAGCCCGCCCATGGGAATGCGCACGGCCGCGGCCGCCATGACCGACACGACCTGGAGCGCAGGTTTCAGGATCACCGCCGACAGGGCCCAGGCCCCCGCGGCCAGGAATACCAGCCGGACACCCCGGCGTACCGAACCGCGGCGCTCGGCCCCGGCCTCGCCCTTCCCCGAGACGACCAGGCACAGGCCCCCCACCACCAGCAGGATCCCGGCCACCCGGGGCAGGGTCGCCTCCTCCCCCAGGAACCCGATGCCCACCACGGTCGTCAGGAGCGGGTTGGCCATGCTGAGGGTGAGGGCGCGCGTGACCCCCAGGTAATCCATGCTGGCGAAAAAGACGGTATCCCCGAAGCCCATGGCCAGGAGGATCGAGGCCCACAGGGCCAGGACGACCCACAGCGGCATCCCGACGATCTCGCGGCCGTACCCGGCGGCCACCGCCAGCCCCACGACGATGGCGCCTCCGACCGTGGAGCGCACCGCAGTGATTCCGGCCGGCGTGATGGTGCCGGAGAGCGAGCGGACGAGGACGCTGATGGCTGCCCACGTCACGCCGGTCCCCAACCCGCCCAGGATGCCCCGCGTCAGGTCAGTCATCGCCGGTATCTCGACTGGGAAGACGCTGGAAGGTTAGCTAGCGGGTAGGCTGGCAGGCTCAAGGCTGGTGGCCCGTGGCGACAGGATGTTGGCAGGTTTGCACGTTCAAACATTGGCACCTTCAGACTTGTCAACCTGTAACCGTGCCGCCCACCTCATTCCGCCTTCTCCTCCTCGCCCTGGCCGCCACGGCCGCCGGGTCGGGCGATGCTGTGCTTCTCCATCCGGTACAGCAGGGTGTGGCGCGTGATGCCGAGGTAGCGCGCCGCCCGGGACTGATTCCAGTCGTGCTTTTGCAGGGCCCGCAGGATCAGCTCCTTCTCCACCTCCTCCAGCGACAGGCCGGCCTCGGGCAGGCTCAGCGGGAGGGGAGCCGCCTCCTTCGCCCGGGGGGCGCGGACCGTCTCTGGCAGGTCGGCCAGGCTGATGGCGTCCCCGCGATGGAAGATCATGGCCCGCTCCAGGGCGTTTTCCAGCTCGCGCACGTTGCCGGGCCAGTCGTAGGTCTCCAGCGCCCGGAACGCGTCGGGCGCGATGATCAGGCGCGGCTGGGCTCCCAGTCGCTTCAGGAAGTGCTGGGCCAGCGGCCGGATGTCCTCGCGCCGCTCGCGCAGCGGCGGGATGGAGAGGGGCACCACGTTCAGTCGGTAGTACAGGTCCTCGCGGAACTCCCCCGCCTGGATGGCCTTGGCCAGGTCCTTGTTCGTGGCCGCCAGCACCCGGACGTCCACGCGGATCGGCCGGTTGTCCCCCACCCGCTCCGGGGATCGTTCCTCCAGGCACCGCAGGATCTTCACCTGGAGATCCGGCCGCATCTCGCCGATCTCGTCCAGGAAGATCGTCCCGCCCTCGGCCGCCTCGAACTTCCCCACCCGGTCGCGGATGGCCCCGGTGAAGGCTCCCTTGACGTGGCCGAACAGCTCGCTCTCCAGCAGGTGCTCCGGGATGGCGGCGCAGTTGACCGCCACGAAGGGGCCAGCCGCCCGCGACGAGTTGGCGTGGAGCGCCCGGGCGATGAGTTCCTTGCCCGTCCCGCTCTCCCCCAGGATCAACACTGTGGTCTCGGTGGGCGCCACCCGCTCCAGCATCTCCAAGATCTGCTTCATGGGCGGGCTCTCGGCGATGATGGCGTCCAGGCCCAGGCGCGTCTGGAGCTCCTGGCGGAGCGCCACGTTCTCCCGCTCCAGCGCCTTGAGCTGGAGCGCCTTCTTGATCGTGAGCTTCAGCTCGTCCCGGTTGAAGGGCTTGCTGATGTAATGGAAGGCGCCGGCCTTCATCGCCTCCACCGCCATCTCGATGGTTCCGAAGGCGGTGAGGATGATTACCTGGATGTTGAGGTCCACCTTGCGGACCTCTGCCAGGACCTGCAGCCCGTCCATCCCGGCCATTCGGACGTCGGTGACCACCAGGTCCGCGCCCTCCTTCTTCAGGAGGTCCAGCCCCTGCTCGCCGCTGCTGGCCGTCAGGACCGCGTAGCCCTCCTGGGCCAGATTGTACTCCAGGACGCGCCTAAGGCTCTCGTCGTCATCGATCACCAGGATCTTCACCCGCTTCATAGCCCGATGGCTCCCTCCAGCGGGAGGGCCACCACGAAGGTGGTCCCCTTGCCGCGCTGGCTCATGACCCGGATGGTGCCGTGGTGGTTCTCGATGATGCGGTGGGTGATGGCCAGGCCCAGGCCGGTGCCGTCCTTCTTCGTCGTGAAGAAGGGATCGAAGATGCGGCCCTGGTCCTCCTCCGGGATGCCCGGCCCCGTATCGTCGAAGACGACCTCCACCCATTCCGGGCGACCGCCCGCCGTGCTCTCGGGGCGGAGCCGGGTGGAGATGGCCAGGTCCCCGCCCTCGGGCATCGCCTCCACCCCGTTCAGCATGATGTTCAGGAAGGCCTGCTTCAGCAGCATCTCGTCCGCCATGACGCGCGAAGGCCCCACGTGGAAACTGAGGAAGATCTGCACCCGGTGCGCTCGTGCCTGGCCCGAGATCAGCCCCTCCAGGGCGGTCAGGATCTCCCGGACATCCACCGGCGCAAAGCGCGGCGTCACGGGGCGGGCGAAGCTGAGGAAGTTGGTCAGCACGTCGTTCAGACGCTCCACCTCTTTCAGGAGGATGGCGTAGAACTCCGCCTTGGGGTGGCCGGGGGGATAATCGTCCTGGAGGATCTCCACGGCCCCCTTGATGGACCCCAGGGGATTGCGGATCTCGTGAGCCAGACCCGCGGACAGTTGTCCGAGGGCCGAGAGGCGGTCCGCCCGGCGGAGTTGCATCTCTTTCTCCAGGAGGAGGCGCGTCTGCTCCTGCAGCTCGCGGTGGGACTGGGCCAGGGTCTCGGTCTGGATCTCCAGGCCGCGGCGGTAATGTTCCTGCCGGTCTACCATCAACCCGACCAGCAGCCCGACGGCGATCAGGATGGGGATCTCCAGCAGGTAGCCGATGGTCATGATCCCGTGTTCCACGACCAGGACGTGCGGCAGGTAGACGAGCGTGATGAGCCCAGCCGTTCCCAGGCCCCCCCGGAGACCGTACCACAACCCGCCCAGCACGATGGGGAGGTAGTACAGACGAACCAGGACATCGTGCTGGATCTGGCGGTCCAACGGCGTCAGGAAGTGGCCGAGCGTCACGATCACGATCGCGGCGACCAGGATGGCGGGCCGGAGCCACTGCGCGGGTGGGGGTGTCACGGGTATCCTCTCGCAGATTCGCGGACGCCCGGGGCGGCTCGCGGCGCAGGCCGGACCGCGGGCGCCAGGCTCACCACCGGACCGTTCCCCCTTCGTGGTGGATGGGCAGGGGGTCGGCCGGCGCAGGCAGTGCCGCCTCGAGCTGGATGGTGGCGTGACTGATCCGGAACCGGTCTTGTAGCTCTTTCCGGATCCGCTCCGCCAGGAGGCCGCCCGAGGAGAGCGGCTGGTCCTCCACCACCACGTGGCAGCTCAGCGCCGTCAGGTCCCCGCTCAGGCACCAGACGTGCAGGTGATGCACGCCCTGCACCCCCGGGACGCCGGCGATGGCCGCGCTCACCTCGCCCACGCGGAGACCCCGGGGCGTTCCCTCCATAGGGTGAGCGTGACCACACCCAGGAACAGCGAGTTGCCCAGCGCCGCCAGGATCCCCGCCCGGTGGTAGCCGAAGGTGCGGACCGGATCGGCGGGACGGCGCACCTGGCGCACAGCGAACCAGGCGATGCCCAGGCCCAGAACGTCGGTGAGGTTGTGCCACGCGTCGCTGATCAGGGCCAGGCTGTTGACCGTGAACCCGGCCGCCAGCTCCAGCGCGATGAAGAGGCTGTTGAGCAGGATGGCCCAGCGCAGGCGACGGACGGTCCGGGTGGGGTCGCCGTCCGGGCCACGAAAATCGGCGGGACCGCCAGGCTGTCGCATGGAGCGCGCGGTCATGCGTCTCGTTCTGGTGCCTCGCTCCGGCCTATCGCCCCGGCAATGCCGGGACCGCTCCGGGGGGCGTGGCCCCGGAAGGCTCCGGCCTGGGGATCGGCGGGATGGCCAGGTCGCGGACCACCTGCCCCGACGCGCCCAGCGACGGCACGTGCTGCCCGTTCAGGCTGAGGTCCACGCCGCCCGCGTTTCCCACGGTGACCACGAACCCGGTGTCGGCCGCGAATCGCGCCGTCTGCCCCTTCTGCAGGAGGACCTGGCGCTCCTGCCCGCCATCCGCGCGCACCGCCATCCACGTGGGCTCCACGGCGCGCGCTGTGAGCTGGAAGCGCCGCGGCGTCCGCTCCGCGGCGGGGGCCGGGAGGGCCGGGCCGGCGGCATTCGGACTCTTCGGAGGCGGCGCCGGCGCCTCTGCCGGGGAGGCCGCCCCACCCGGCTGCTCGGCGCCGGGGCTCCCGGTCACGGGCCGCTCGGGCGATGCCGGGGTCTGACCCTCGGCCGGCGCCTGCTCCTCGACGGGCCGCTCCGCGACGGGAGGCGGGCGACGCTCCGCGGCCCGCTTGGACGCCAGGGAGAGCACGATGAAGACCAGCGGCGTGATGACCACGATCGCCGCCGCTGTCCACAGGACCTGCTTCCACGGGATCATCGGCGGTGGCGCGGGGGGTGGGACCGCCACCAGCGAGGTCCCGGGCGGGCGGCGGATCGCCTTGCGGAACTCGGCCTGCAGGGCATCGGGATCCAGCTTGAGCAGGCGGGCATAGTCGTGCAGGAAGCGGATCAGGTAGGACGCGTCCGGCAGTAGGCGGTAATCGTCCGTCTCCAGCGCCTGCAGCAGGCGCAGGGGAACCCTGCTCTGGAACGCCGCCTGCTCGGGGGTCAGGCCGCGTTCCTCCCGCCCCTCCCGGAGGGTCTGCCCGATGCTCACCTTGTCTGCCATCCCGGGAATCTCCTCCGATTCATCCCTGAAACGCGGCGCCCCTACGAAGGCCGCCTACCGGGATGCGCCGGCCCGCACCACCAGGACCGAGGCCGGCGCGTCCCGCAGCACCTGCTCCGCCACGCTGCCCAGCCGGGGGTCCTCCACGCTCCCTGCCCCGTCGCTGGCCAGGACCACGAGGTCGTAGCGGCCGTCCCGGATCTCGGCCAGGATCTCCGCCGCGGGATCACCCTCGCGCACCTTGCGCTCCGCCTCGAGCCCCAACTGTTTCAACCGCTCCCGTGCCTGGACGGCCACCTCCAGCCCGTGACCCTCGTGGCCGAAGAGTCGCTCGATCTCGCTAAGCTCCGCCTCGTGCAGGCGCTCGTAGTGCCGCAAGCGCTCGTCCACCTCGGGGATGACGTGCAGGACGACCGCCTGGATACCCGCGTTCCGCAGCCAGGCGACCCCCCGCGCCAGCGCCTGATCGGCTCCTTCCGACCCATCCACACAGAACAGAACCCGCATCAGTCCTCCGATACCCGACTCGCGAGCTGTCGGATGTGGTTAGTAGAACCTCAGCCACAGTTTCAGCGCGAGTCCCAGATTGCAGATCAGGAGGGCCACCAGCGTCTGCGGGATGGCCAGCCACATCCACCGTGACCAGCCGATCCGGTGCCCGTGCTTCTCCATGGCGGCATAGGCCACCACGTTGGCCGAGGCCCCGATGGGCGTCCCGTTGCCGCCGATGTCGGTCCCCAGCGACACCGCCCAGACCATGATGGACAGCGCCGGCACGCCCACCTGGCCCGCGATGTCCTTGATCACGTAAGCCATGCTGAGGGCGAAGGGGACGTTGTCCACGATGGCCGACGAAACGGCCGAGAACCACATCAGGGTCGAAACCAGGGCCAGGTCCTGGTGCCGGAAGACGTTGGCGATGAAGTCCGCCAGGGCCTTGATGACTCCCGTCTTCTCCAGGCCCCCCACCACGACGAACAGCCCGATGAAGAAGAGCAGCACGTCGTAATCGATCTTCCGCAGGATCTCCTCGGTCTTGTTCCCTCCCAGGATGAGGATGGCGAAGCCCGGGATCAGGGGCGACAGCGGCGCCGTCAGGGGAATGTGGAGCGTATGCTCCACCCAGGCGTGAATCACCAGGAAGAGGATGGCCACCAGGAAGGCACCCAGTCCCAGCTTGAAGAGCCGGGCGTCCTTGATCGCCTTGGCCGGATCCATGGCCACCAGAACGTTCCGGTCCACGGTCCCGCCCAGCATCAGCCGCTTCCGGGATTGAACGTAGGCCACGCCGATGGCCCCCAGGGCCGCGAGCACAGCCGTCGGCCCGTTGTGGATCACGAAGTCGTTGAAAGAAAATCCCAGCATCAGGCCCAGGATGACGTTGGGCGGGTCGCCCACCAGGGTCGAGGCGCCGCCGATGTTCGCCAGGCACACCTCCGCCACCACCACCGGGATGGCGTCAAACTTGAGGAGGCGCGACAGCTCGTAGGTCAGGGTGGCGAAGAAGAGCATCACCGTGATGCTGTCCATGAAGGCGGAGAGAAAGCCGGTCACCAGGGGGAACACCACGAAGATCCGGAGGGGGTTGTAATCCAGCTTCTTGGCCACCACCAGGGCCATGTAGGTGAAGAAGCCCGCCTCGGAGAGGACGGCGATGATCGTGAACATCCCGAAGAGCAGGCCGACCGTCTCCCAGTGCACGTAGGTGGTGACCGCCTCCTTCAGGCTGAGGACTCCCACCAGCAAGAGCAGGATCGCTCCCGACATGGAGACGATGGTGCGGTTGATCTTCTCCATGCCGATGGCCACGTACGTCCCGAGGAAGATCGCGACGGCCAGCACGGCCGAAAGCCCCATGAATGCCTTTGCCTCCTTTCCGTGAGGACAGCCCGCCCGCCGCGCCTTGGCGGGATCCTGCGAGGTGTGTCACCGTCATCCCCCCGCCCCCTGCGCAAGAAAAGCCACGGTCACCCTAACACACGCATTCGGCCGTGGCAAGGGGTCCGGGGCCTGCTGTCCGGGGCCTACGCGTCAGAGCAGACGCGATGCATCGGGGGCGGGCGGCAGCTCCGCGGGGACTCCTTCGGCGTGCAGTCCCCGCGCGCCCTGGCGCGCCCGGCTGAGCTGGCCCTTGAGTTCCTCGCGGCTGTTCTGGAGCTGGGTGATCGCCCGGGAGAGGCGCCCGTCCACCTCGCCATCCATCTTCTCCAGGGCGTCGGCAATGGTCGTCAGCGCCTGGCTGAGGCGGGCCGTGTCGATCTCGCTGCCGAAGCGCAGGACCACCTGGAGCAGGGACAGGAGGTACGGGATAGCCTGGGTGTAGCTGATGATGACGATCCCCTGCTTGAAGGCCTCCACGTGCGCCTCGACGCATAGCTCGAAGACCGGATCGGGCACCGCCAGCACCCCGAGCTGGATCGTGCGGTCCGGGTCCAGGTACTTGGTCACCTCCCGGACCTTCTTCTTCACCTCGGTCTGGATCTCCTCGACCAGGGCCTTGCGCGCCAAGGGATCCTCCGTCTCCTGAAGCCGCTCCAGAGGGGCGAGCGCCGGCCACTTGCTGTCAATGGGCAGCAGGCGCCCGTGCGGCAACCGCAGGGCGAACTCCACGGTTTTGTTGTTGATGGTGAGGTTCATCTCCCGCAGCTCCGCCGGGAGCTGCGCCAGGATCGTGCCCAGGATGTTCTCGCCGGCGATCCCCCGGGACTTGGTCCCGGCCAGCACCGTCTCCAGTCGCTTCAGGGCGTCCCAGCCCTCCTGCTCGCGCTTCTCCCGGATCTGGTCGGCGGCCTGGATCTGGGCGACCAGCTCCCGGGTCTGGGTGATCTCGGACCGCAGGCCTTGCTGGGCCGCCGCCAGGTTGCCCGCGAGCGATTCCTGCACCTGGCCGAGGTGTTGCGCCAGCAGCTCTTGCGTCCGGACCGTCCGGTGGACAAGCTCCGTGACTCCCGTGAGGGCTTGCTGGGTTTGATGGATCCGCTCGGTGACCGCCGCCGCCGTTTGCTGGACGGCCGCGTTGCCCTGTTCCCGGGTCTGCACGACCTCGGACCGGAGGACCTCCTGGGTCCGGGCCACTCCCTGGACCTCCCCGGACAGTTGCCCCACCCGGCTCCCTAGATCTCCCAGGCTGGCTTGGAGGTTGGCCAGGACCGCCCCGGCCGCCTCCACCCCCGGCCGGCGGCGGAGGGACAACGCCAAGAGGCCAATTCCCAGAAAGATCAGGAATCCAAGGGCGCCGAGCACGATCAGGAGTTGACTTTGTGTCATCACTCACCTCGGACGGCCGTGCGGGGTTTGCACAGAGTACACAAGGCGACGCTGAGATTCAACCTTTCTCTCCCCCAGGCCTCTAAGTGGGTAAACGGCAGGACAACCCACAAAGGAGGACAGCCATGACGCGACATCGGACGTTCGTACTGACCGGCAGCCTGATCCTGGGCCTCGGGCTCGCCGCGCCGGCCCTGGCCCAGAGCGTGGACGACCGGCTTTCCAACCAGGCCGAGCGGATCTCCGAGGGCATCCGTGACGGCTCGCTCACGCCGGCGGAGGCCGCTCGCCTCCAGCGGGAGCAGTCCCGCCTTGCGCGAGAGGAGCAGCGGTTCAAGGTTGACGGGAACCTGAGCCCGTCGGAGCGGCGCCGCCTCATGCGAGACGAGGAGCGCGCCTCCCGCGACATCTGGCGCGAGCGCCACGACAAGCAGGGGAGCATGGCCCCGACCCCGTGGGTGGATGGCCGCCTGCAGAACGAGCAGCGCCGGATCGATGCCGGCGTAGGGGACGGCTCACTCACGGCGCGCGAGGCGCGGCGCCTCCAGGCCGGCGAGAACCGGATCGCCGCCGAGGAGCAGCGCTTCAAGTCCGACGGCACATTCACCCCCCGGGAGCGCCAGAAGACGCTCCACGACGAGAGCCGGCTGTCCCGGCAAATCTACCGCCAGCGGCACGACGGCCAGCGGAGACGGTAACCGCGCCTCGCTGGACGGCACGGCGGTTGCATTTGCGTCCACCTCGCAGCCGTTTGACCGAAAACAGCACACGGAAATCATTCCACAAGGAGGACGACATGAACATCCGACTCGGAATCGTTGCAGCGACCATCGCCCTCGTCGGCATCGCGGGCCTGCCGGTCGCCGATGCCGGCGTGATCAAGAACCGGGAGGGACGGCAGCAGAAGCGCATTGCCGGAGGCGTGGAGAGCGGCCAGCTCACGGCCAAGGAGACGGCCAAGCTCGAGCGGCAACAGGGGAAGATCGAGGCCGATCGCGAGAAGGCCTTGGCCGACGGCAAGATGACCCGGAAGGAGACGGCCAAGCTGACGCGCGAGCAGAATCGCGCCTCCCGCCGCATCTACAAGGAAAAACACGACGCCCAGAAGCAGCCCGGCGCGAAGTAGTCCCCCGCCGCCTCTAGCGGTCAGGACGGGCCCGGAACCGCAGCATCTTCCGGGCCCGTTCTCTTTTTAAACCACAGATTACGCAGATTTCGCAGATTTCACGGCAGAACCCCTTTCCGAAATACCTGTGTAATCTGCGTAATCTGCGGTTAAATTCTGGAGGGCAGGAGGACGGTAGGCAGCGCGTGCAGGTTCGGGATCGCATCGGCGCCGTCCGAGGCCTGGCTGACGCCCGTCGGATGGCACAGGTGGATGGCCCGCATCCCGACGCCGCGCGCCCCCGCCACGTCCGTGGTCACGTCGTCCCCGACGTGCGCGGCCTCGGCCGGCGCGACGCCCAGCGCGGACACGGTGCGGTGGAAGATCTCGGGATGAGGTTTCCGCAGTCCGACCTCGTCGGAAAAGGTGAGGACGCGCAGATATGGCGCCAGCGCCAGGCGCTCCAGGATCAGGCGCAGCATCTTGCCGGGCGTCCGCCCGGTGTTGCAGATCAGACCGAGGACGAGGCCACGAGAAGAAAGGGTGCGAAGCACCTTCAGCGCCCCGGCGTTCGGAATGGGCAGCGCCGAGAGGATGGGCAGGCAGTAGGCCTCATCCAGCGCGTCCATTAGCGGGCCCTCAGGCGGCACGGCGCCGTCCACCCCCAGGCTCTCCAGCATGAATCGGACCTGCCCGCGCGATCCCACATCCCGCCGGCTTGACCAGAAGACCTCTTTCAGCCTGGCGCCCGCCGAATCGTAGGCCCGGTCCACCGCTGCGACCTCGACGCTGATCCCGTGGCTGGAAAGAACCTGCTGGAAGCCGCCGACGCGATCCGCCCGCGCCCGGCGCAACCCCTCTGGCGTGTCCAGGATCAACGTCTGCCACAGATCGAACGTCACCGCTCTCAGCATGATCCAGGTCCTGAGTGTTCTCTTTCTCTATCGTCCCATTCGGATCGGGCCCGTGGCGGTTGGCTGCGCGCGTTACGGTAGCATAGGGGCCACGCCCTGGCAACCGCGCCGGCGCGGTCTGAGCCTCCTGACATATTGGTCGCCGAGACCGTGTTACCCTTGAAGCCACCTCTGGAAGTGTCCCATTCTCGCCTACGGCCCCGGCGATTCCAGCCTGGACCACACCCCCAACGAACACCTCGATCTCGCCGAGTACCACCAGGCCATCGCCACCCTCGCCCGCGTTCTCAGACTGCTCTGAGCCAGGCACGTTGACGCTATCCCCTCCTCGCCTGGCGTTGTATCCAAGTTTTTCTTGCGGCATCAACTTCCGGTGATGCGAGGCAGTCCGCCAATAAGCGCTCGGACTCCTGGTAGACTGTTTCAAAAGGAGCGTCAAAGGCCTGTCTCATCAATCGTTTTGAGGCGACTGCCGCCGTAGCCGGCGCCGCAAGATACTGCTGAAGCACCTCGGTGAGTCCAGCCTCAAAGTTGTCGGCGGGTACGATATGATCAACCAATCCCAGACGCAATGCCTCCTCCGGCCCGATCACCTCGCCGGAGAGGATCAACCGGCGGGCCGGCCCAAGCCCGATCAACCGCGGCAGGCGGAAGGGGGCCATTCCAGGGACCAGGCCCTCGTTGATGGCCGGCAGGCCGATGCGGCACTCCGTGCTGGAGATGCGGATGTCGCAAGCGATGGCAAGTTGGAGTCCGCCTCCAAGGCAATAGCCGTGGAGAACCGCGACCGTGATCTTGTTCATCGCTTCGAGCCCGCGGAAGGCACGTTCCTGGATTGGATAGAAGTCAGGCGGCATCCCTTCATGGGCGAGCATATCCAGGTCCAAACCAGCGCAGAACGCTCGACCGACACCCCGCACCACCACGACCCGTACGTTAGGTTCGGCAGCCACTCTGCTCACCGCAGCATCGAGTTCCTGAACCCACGCCAGGTTCATGGCGTTCAGCTTCTCAGGCCGGTCGAGCGTGATACGTGCCAGTGGTCCGTCGCGCTCCAGCAAGACCGCACCCTGGTTCATCGCCCCCTCCCTTTCACCATCGCCCCTTGAATCGGTACCTGAATTGGTACCGGGAATTGGTACCGGACACCATTCAGGGGCGAACTATTGATTCCACGAGGGCAAGTATCAACATTTTTGGGGCCCATCGGCATGAACGATAGAAGTGGGCTATCGCCTGGCAATCGTTCCGGCGAGATAACCGACGAGCGGTGGCAGGACCAGACTCACTGCCAGCCGGACGACGACGAAGCGGGGCCCGAGGAGCGGCAGCTCCCAGGCCAGAATGCGGTGCAGGCCGAGGAGCGACCAACCGGTGAGATATGCGACCAGGGGCCCCAGGCCCGCACCGGCCTGGTGGAGCCCCGCCAGGATGGGAAAGCTCAGCATCGGACCGCCCGGCGTCAGGGGTCCCGCAACAGACGCCACCGCAATGCCCTGCCAGCCCGATTCCGGGCCGATCCAGCGAAGGACGACGTCCTCCAGTACGCGATCCCGAGCAGGGCCAGGGCCCCCAGCCAGAAGATCCCGGTCGAAAGATCCATGGGCCGCCTCCGTGGGAACGACATCCGATGCCTCGCACCTCAAACGAAAACGGGGTGGACTCGCCGGTGAGCCACCCCGCCACTGAATGATTCCCTCACCTCAGGCCGATCGCCATCACCGGTCCGCATCTTCCCTCGCCCGGACCAAGAGGAGCGGACGCCCGAGTTTCTCGATCACCTTGGGCGTCAGGCTGCCGGACCAGAAAGCGTCCAGGGCGCCTTTGGCGTGGCTGGCCATGACCACCAGGTCCGCGCCCACCCTATTCGCCGCATCCACCAGCGATGTCGCCGTTTCCCCGCGGCTGACATGGCTGGTCGTGGGGACGCCCTCGGCCGTGAGCGTTTCCGCCAGCCGCCGGACGTATTCCTGCGCCCCGCGCTCCGCCAGGTCCAGCAGCGCCCGCTTGGCCGTGGGCATCAATACTCCTGTCACCACCTCGTCACCCGAGAGGGTGCCCACGGTCGGAACCACGATCTCCAGGTGCAGGGCGGCCCGCCACGCCCGGCCTAGCGTCGAGGCGAGCCCCAGGGCGGGCTCATGGGCGGCGGTCCCGTCCAGGGGCACCAGGATGGTCCGGCAGACGAAGGGCGGCGCCTCCCCCGCGGCCGTCGGGTTGACGAGGAGGATGGGAGTGGTTCCCCGCTGGAGGGCGCGTATGGCGATGCTACCGAACAGGAAGCCCCGCAGGCCGCTCTTGCCGTGGGTCGAGAGGACCACCAGGTCCGCCCCCAGCTCCCGCGCGTGGTCCACCACGGACTCCGCCACGTCCCCCGCCTGCGGAAGGTGAACGTGCACGTCCACGACCCGATCCCGGAACAGCGGCCGGCGCGCCACCTCCTCGAGGTAGGCCTGCGCCCGGTCGGCGTCCGTGAGGTGCGGTTGGCCGTGGATCGTGCCGGGAGGGCGCTCCTCGACGATGTGGAGCAGGGTCACCCGGGCCCCGAACCCCTCGGCCAGGGCCGCGGCCGCCGGCAGGACCGACTCGGCCAGGACCGAACCATCCAGCGGGACCAGGATCCGTCGGATCACGGGAGTCAACCTCCACCCAGGAGGATGTCATAGAGAAGAAAGATATTCAACGCAATGATGAGGAGCGTCACCAGACAGGCGACCACCGTCGTGGACCGTCGGTTGACCAGGACCCCCATCAGGTCTGCGCGCGCCGTGAAGAGGACCAGCGGCACCAGGGCAAAGGGCAGGCCGAAGCTCAGCACCACCTGGCTGAGGACCAGGGTCCGGGTGGGCTCCAGGCCGATCCCGATCACCACAAGCGCCGGCAGCATCGTCACCAGCCGCCGGACCCAAATGGGGATTTGCCGGTGGAGGAACCCTTGCATGATGACCTGGCCGGACATGGTCCCCACCGTGGAGGACGACAGGCCGGATGCCAAGAGCGAGATGGCAAAGACCCAGCTCGAGGCCGTGCCCACGAGCGGGGTGAGCGTCCGATGGGCCTCCTCGATGGTTCCCACCGTGGTCAGGCCCTTTTCGAAGAAGGTGGCCGCGGCCATGATCAGCATCGCCCCGTTCACCAACCCGGCCACCCCCATGGCGATGGTGACGTCCACGCACTCGAACCGGAACAGGCGGCGCAACTCCCCCGGATCCCGGGTCACGATGCGCCCCTGCGTGAGGGCGGAGTGCAGGAACACGACGTGCGGCATGACCGTGGCGCCCAGGATGCCGGTCGCCAGCAGGACGCTCTCCGATCCCTGAAATTGGGGCACAACGGCATGGTACGCGATCTTCCACCAATCGGGCCGGTCGAGGATGGTCTCGATGACGTAGCAGAGGGCGATGACGCCAACCAGCGCGCCGATCACCGCCTCCAGGGGACGGAAGCCCCGCCGCTCCAGGGCCAGGATGGCGAACGTTGCGGCCCCGGTGAGCAGCCCCGCGGCGAAGAGCGGCATCCCGAACAGCAGGTTGAACCCCAAGGCCGCCCCCAGAAACTCCGCCAGGTCCGTGGCCATGGCGACAAGCTCCATCAGGACCCACATGGTCCAGACGATCCCGCGCGGGAACTGCTCCCGGCACATCTCGGCCAGGTTCATTCCGGTCGCGATCCCCAGCTTCGCCGACAGGGCCTGCACCAGCATGGCCATCAGGTTGCTGGCCGTGATCACCCAGAGGAGCATATAGCCGAACTGGGCCCCGCCCTGGATGTTGGTGGCGAAGTTGCCCGGATCCACGTAGGCCACGCAGGCGATGAAGGCCGGCCCGAGGAAGGGCCAGAGCCGGCGGTACCAGGCCTCGCGGCTGCGGCCCTGCAAGACCTCGGTCGCGGCGGCGACGGTCCACGCGTCGCCCGATCGGGGACCGGGGGAAGATTCAAGAGAACGCGATGAAGGCGCAGGCGGGGCGTCGCGATCCATAGGACCTCACGCAACAGAGTTCCGGCGTTCGCCGGAACGGACGAGGACCAGGAGAATTATCGCCTACGGCCGGACGACCAGGCGTCCGTCCATCAGGCCGGGGTGCAGGGTACAGGTGTATGCGAACTCCCCGGAACGGGAAGGTGTGAATCGGAGGGTGGCGGACTCACCCGGCAGGAGCGGCTTCGGCGTCTTCAGGTCGAGGCCGACCAGGGCGAAGTCGTGCGGGATGCCGCCCGGCTCGTCGTTCCTGACGGTGATCTCCACAGGAACCCCGCGCCGGACCTCCAGCGTGGGGTTGCTGCCGTTGAACTTTCCCGCCTCGGCCCGCAGGAGAATGCGCTGCGCGGACGGCTCGCTCTTCCCCAGGACGATCCCCTGGCCGAGGGCAAAGGCGAGGGCCACCAGCGTGGCCACGCCGGAACTCACCCACAAGACCGTCCTGCCGGACATGTCGTCTCCGCAGCGTGCGCTCTCAGAGCTGGACCAGGAGCCCCGTGAGGTACATGATCCCCAGCCCCAGGATCAGGCCCAGGAAGTTCGCCAGGCTTCCCGCGGCCTCGCGGGCGTCGCGGACCATCAGCTTCAGCAGCTCGACTACCACCTGGAAGATCGCCCCCGCCCCCAGCGCCAGAAACAGGATGGACCAGAGGGCCGAATAGGTGAACCCGCCGATCCAGGTTCCCAGGACAGTGGGACCGCCCGCCAAGAGTCCCATCGCCAGGAGGTGTCCCAGGCGGACCCTGTCGCGGGCCACGGGCGCCACCACGCCGAAGCCCTCGGTAGTGTTGTGGATGGTGAAGCCCACGATCAAAAACGTCCCCAGGGCCACGTTCCCCAGGGCGTAGGCCGCGCCGATCGCCAGGCCCTCCCCCAGGTTATGCAACCCGATGCCCGCGGCGATCAGGTAGGCCAGGGCCAGCCGCTCGCTCCCCGGCGTCCCCGTCTTTGCCCGACCCATGGTGCGCTGCCCCACCGCCATCAGCCCCAGGAGTCCCACGCTCACACCGATCAGGATGATCCCCACGCCCTTGAACGCCCCGGGGACCTTCCCGGCCGCCTCCAGCGCCTCCTTCAGGGCGTCCACCCCCAGGAAGATCAGGAGACCGGCGGTCAGGCTCAGGAAGAAGTGGAACCACCGCTCGCGCACCCGCTTGAGAAACGGGAACCAGAGGAAGCCCAGGTACACCGGGATCACCCCGACGTAGATGCCCAGCAGCGCGAAGGCCCCGAGGGCCTTCAGGGACGGCCGGGGCGTCTCGGCCGCGATGTCCACCTTCTTCTTGAAGGCCAGGCCGTTGCCGGTGATGACCTTCACCTCCACCGGGTCGCCCGTCTCCCAGGGATAGGGAATCGTGATCCGGGCCTGCTGCATGCGCGCCAGGGTCGGCCCCGGGCTCACCGCGTACTGCCAGAGCGCGTCGTTCACCGCGACCTGTGCGATCGTCACCGCATCAGGCCCGGTGTTCCGGACCGTGGCCACGATCTCGCCCGGGCGGAAGAGGAGGCGCTCGAACTCGATCTTCAGCAGGGCGTCCGGCGGGACGGGGGACTTGCCGACCAGGACCTCTCCCTTGACCAGAAAGAGCGCGACCATCCCCGCCAGCAGGATCACGGGCAGGAGAACCAGGAACCACGCGCCCGGCCGCCAGGCGGTCCGGCCCAGGTCGGTCGCGGGCAGCGTCTCATCGTGCGGAGACATCGAGTATCTCCCTCCGCCCCGGGAGACCCGGGGGTTCGGCGGTCAGGCCCTCTGTGTCCTGGGTCGGACGTCGAACATCCCCATCCAGCCCAGCTCCGCGAACTCGCTCTGATGCGCGTGGAACATGAACCGGCCGGGGTGGGTGTACGTGAACTCCAGGATGCAGCGCTCCCCCTGGCAGAGCATCACCGTGTCCGTGACCTCGGAGTGCGTGAGGCTGGTGCCGGTCCGGAACAGCTTGAACACGTTGCCGTGCAGGTGGAAGGAGTTGATCAGGTCGAACTCCAGCATGTTGACCAGGTACACCCGCACCGGCTCCCCCACCTGGAGGGGAATGGGGTGCTCCGCGAAATAGTTGGCGATGCCGTTGACCGCGTAAAATTCGTTCTCCCCGTCCAGGTCCGTGTCGAAGCCGTTCATCACCATCACCAGCTCGTTGGCCGGCGGCCGCGGCGTCTTCGGGTCCACGATGAAGGCCCCGTAGAGCCCCTTGTGGATGTGCTTCTTCAGGGGCATCACGTGGCAGTGGTACAGGAAAACGCCGAAGGGCTCCGCCGTAAGCCGGTAGTCGTAGGTCCCGCCCGGGGGCACGATCTCCAGGACCCCATCGGCGTTGGCCGGGTGGATCCCGTGCAGATGGATGGTGTGGGGGTGCGCGCCCTCGTTCCGGAAGTGAATCACGAGGCGGTCCCCCTCCGTGCAGCGGATGGTCGGCCCCGGCACCGAGCCGTTGAAGGTCCAGGCCGGAAACTTCACACCCCTGGCTACCTCGATCTCCCGGTCGAAGGCCGTGAGCGTGTACTCCCGCTGGACGCCGCCGGCGGCGGGGCGCGTGACCTTGCCGGAGTCGAAGGCGGTCAGGATCTGCATGGGATCCAGGACGCCGGGCGCCTGCCGCTCCACCGGGGCCGGACGGGTGCCCACGTATTCGGTCGGATTCGGATGGGCCATCCCGGGCGGCGTGGGTGCCGCCGCCTTCGTGCCCGAGGCGGCCACGGCCGTGCCGGCCAGGCCCAGGCCGGCCGGAAGGCCCCACCTCAGAAACTGTCGCCGGCTCAGCTCAGACATGATTCCCTCCCCCTATGCCTCATCGGCGGCGCGCGCCTCCACCCGGATATGGGAGGCAACCTCGCGCCCCAGGACGTGCGCGGTCTCGCCCGTCTTCACCGTGAGCGGGCCATTGAAGGGCGCCTTGTCCAGGACCTCGACGGCCGCATCCGGCACCAGGCCGCGAGTGCCCAGGTACCGGAGCATCTCGGCGTCGCTGTCGCTCACCTGCCGGATGACGGCCGTGGCCCCCGGCTCCAGGTCCGAGAGGCGGTCGTGCTCCGCCTCGACCAGCGTCCCGTCCTTGGCCGGGATCGGGTCGCCGTGCGGATCCCGGGTCGGGCGGCCCAGGGCCTCGAAGATCTTCTCCTCGAACTCCTCCGAGATGACGTGCTCCAGCCGCTCCGCCTCCTCGTGGACCTTGTCCCAGGTGTAGCCCAGCGCCTCCGCCAGGTAGAGTTCCAGCAGCCGGTGATGCCGGATCACCTCCAGGGCCATCTTCTGCCCCGCCTTGCTCAGGACAACTCCCTGGTATGGGTGGTGCCGGACCAGCTTCAGGCTGGCGAACTTCTTGACCATGCCCGTGGCGGAGGCCGCAGCCACTCCCATGGCCTCGGCCAGGGCCGAGGTGGACACCACGCCGCCCTGCTCCTGCAGCCTGTAGATCGCCTTGAGGTAATCCTGCATCGCCTGACTGAACATCGGCCCTCCAAAATTCTTTTTTAGGTAGACCTAAAAATAACTTGCCTGCCACCCGCAGTCAAGCAGAAAATCACCCGCTACGAACTCTGGCGTCTTGACCCGCGGGATAGCCCGAGACGAGACGGGGGGAGAGCGGTGCTCAGGCGGAAGCCTGTGCGGCGATCCGTGAGTGTGTGGCGTGACGATGCGAGGGATTCAGAACAGCCAGAGGTCGTCGGCGGGGAATTCCACCCAGCGCTCTCCCGGGGGCAGCGGCGCGCGGCCCCAGGCGCGCACGCGCAGGCCGCCTCGGGTGAGGAGGTACTCCCACCGCTCGCCCAGGTAGAGCGAGGTCTCCAGCCGCATGGCCAGGCGATTCTCGCCCGACCCGTCGGCGAGCCGCGTGCGCTCCAGACGGATGAAGGCCGTGCTGGCGGACCCCACGCCGATCGGAGAACACAGGCGCCCCCACAGGCCGAAGTCTTCCCCGTCCAGCCGGCCGCGCCCGTCCGCCATGGCGCCCAGGGTGCCGGTCAGCCGATTGTTGGTGCCCATGAAGTCGGCCGTGATGGCGCTGGCCGGGTGCTCGTACATGTCCTGGGGCGTCCCCTCCTGTTCGATCCGCCCGTCCCGCAGGAACAGCACCCGGTCGGCCACCGCCATGGCCTCGACCTGGTCGTGGGTGACGTACACCGCGCTGATCTGCAGTTGGAGGATGAGCTGGCGCAGCCAGGAGCGGGCCTCCTCGCGCAGCTTGGCGTCCAGGTTGGAAAGCGGCTCGTCCAGCAGCAGCACGGGCGGCTGGTAGACCAGCGCGCGGGCCAGCGCGACGCGCTGCTGCTGGCCGCCGGAGAGCTGGTGCGGATACCGCTCGGCGAACTTGCCGAGGCCCAACCGGTCGAGCACCTCGCCGACCCGCCGCCTGACGTCGGCATCGCCGGCCCGCCGCAGGCGAAGCCCGTAGGCGACATTGGCGAAAACGGTGCGGTTCGGCCAGAGGGCGTAGGACTGGAACACGAGGCCGAGGCCGCGCTTCTCCGGCGGCACCTCGATCCTGCGATCGGCGTCGAAGACGGTGCGGTCGCCGAGCGTGATGCGCCCGGCGTCGGGTGTCTCCAGGCCGGCGATGGAGCGCAGGAGGGTGGTCTTGCCGCTGCCCGAGTGGCCGAGCAGGGCGATCACCTCGCCGCGCGCCAGGCTCAGCGACACGCCCTTTAGCACCTCGTTGCCGCCCAGCCGCTTGTGGATCTGCTCGACCACCAGCTCAGGCATGCAGGCGGACTCCCAACCGCAGAGCGACGGCGAGGCCGGCGCCGATCAGCAGGACGTTGATGACCGACAGGGCCGCGATCAGGTCCAGTGCCCCCGTCCCCCAGAGGGATACGATGAGCGAGCCGATGACCTCGGTGTTCGGCCCGAGCAGGTAGACGCCGGTCGAATACTCCCGGCAAAAGATCATGAAGATCAGCAGCCAGCTCCCCAGGAGCCCGAAACGGACCAGCGGCAGCGTGACGTCGCGATACACCCGCGCCTGGCCCGCGCCCGCGACGCGCGCGGCCTCTTCCAACTCGGGACCGACCTGGTACAACGCCGAGGAGATCAGGCGAAGGCCGTAGGCCACCCAGACGACGGTGTAAGCGAGCCACAGGCTGAAGAGCGTGCTGCGGAACGGCGCCAGCGGCTTGAAGAAGAGGAAGATCCAGAGGAAGGCGAGGCCGGCGATGAGTCCCGGCAACGCGCGCGGCGTCATCACCAGGTAGTCCAGCAGCATGGCGCCGCGGCCCTGCCAGCGATGCGACACCAGCGCGATGCCCGCGTAGACCGCCACCGCCAGGCCGCCGCCGACCGTGCCGATCACCAGCGTGTTGACGATGCCCCGGATCAGGTTCGGGTATTCCATCAGCTCCCGGAAGTGGTGCAGAGTCAACACCTCGGTCAAGCGCACGCCCTCGCCCCACGTGGCGACGACCGAGCGCAGGGCCACGCCGCTTAACGGCACACCCACGGTGACCGCCAGCCAGGCCAGGACGAGGACGAGCGCCGGCCACCGGTAGCGCCCGAGCGGCAGCGGCCGGGCCGCCAGGCCCTTGCCGACCACCGTGATGTAGCGGTTGGCGTATCGCAGGAGGTGGCGCTGCAGATAGACCAGCGGCAGGGGCACGGGGGGGAGGG
>Ga0080064_1000977_pt1 | contig 65178 bp, 62 predicted proteins | sample Subgrocontami54m_FD_69260 | JGI IMG/M metagenome (GOLD analysis project Ga0080064, IMG submission 69260) | Subsurface groundwater microbial communities from S. Glens Falls, New York, USA - GMW46 contaminated, 5.4 m (SPADES assembly) (version 2) ... | reverse complement strand
GTCGCTCTACCGTGCACCTCGAATCCTTTCGCCGCCGCCAGTGTCATCTGCTTCACAATCACTCCCTCTCGTTTGCGTCCTGTACTATGACAACGCAGCGAGAGACTTGTTCAGTGTTTCCTTAAGCAGCGGCTGCCCGCCGCCGCCATCCTGACCAACGGCGCGGGAAATTACTCGAGCTGGCTGCACCGTTTCTACCCGCACCGGATGTTCCGCACCCAGCTCGCGCCCACCAGCGGCGCCATGGGCTATGGCGTGCCCGCCGCGATCGCGGCCAAGATCGTGCATCCCGGGCGGATGGTGGTTTCCTGGAATGGGGACGGCTGTTTTCTCATGTGCGGGCAGGAGCTCGCCACCGCGGCGCAATACGGCGCCAACGTGATTTTCGTGGTGGTCAACAACGGCATGTACGGCACCATCCGCATGCACCAGGAGCGCGAGTACCCGGCAAGGGTGCACGGCACGGCGCTCGCCAACCCCGACTTCGCGATGCTCGCGCGGGCCTACGGCGCGCACGGCGAACTGGTCGAGGACACGTCCGAGTTCGCCGCCGCGTTCGAGCGCGCAGCCGCTGCGGGCAAGCCGGCGCTGATCGAATTGAGGATCGATCCGCAGGCGATCACGCCCAATACCACGCTGGATGCGCTACGGGAGCAGGCGCAGAAAGGCAGATAAGGCAGGATTCCCAGTTGTTGTTTGGGCGCTGACTAGCAGCGGCTAGGGCGCTGACTCCAGTTATCCAGTTATTCAGGCCCGGCGAAGATTCGTCGAGCGTTCTGCGTTTTCAGTGCGGTCAAGGTTCGACTGGTTCCCTGATCCGGGAAGATCTATGTACCGGTGTGAGGATATTGTTCTCGCGTGAACCGCTGCAGTCGATCCAATTCGGAACTTCGATAATCGCACTACGCTGCGTCAGCTTTCTGGAGTGAAGCAGTCATCCAGAAGTCGGCGCGACAGGCAGCAGATCAGCAACTGCTACCAGATAGGCACTTCGTCACCGCGTGACTGCAAGCGCAGTTGCTATATCGCGCGTTCGCCAATATATTGTCCGGATGGTTCTTTACGTGACGGAGGGTTCATGAAGTCCATGCTGTTCTCCTTGGTTTTGTTCGCGCTGTGCGGCGGACTTGCATCCGGCCAGACACCGTCGGGCAGATCGCTAGGCCAAACCCTATATTTGCCGATCTATTCGCACATCTGGCATGGTGAGGTGGATAGCAAGGGGCAGCCAATGAAGACGCTCGTTTCGATTTCCGTGAGCATTCGGAACACGGACCCCGTGAAATCAATCCGCATTGCTTCCGCGCAATATTTCGACACCGATGGGAAAAAGCTCAGGGAGTATGTGCCATCGCCAAAGATTATCGGGCCGATGGGCACGTACGAGCTATTTGTTCCACGAAGTGACGACACGGGCGGTTCCGGCGCAAATTTTCTAATTTCCTGGAAATCGGACGCACCTGTGAGCCCGCCGATCGTGGAAGGTTTTCACGCGAACCTTCTGGTGGGCAGATCGATTGCATTTACCACTTGGGCAAGGCCGATACCTGCTGAATGAGCACATTCTTCAATCGCCCGCTCCTCTGCCCCAAGGGTGCCCCTTCGGGCTATCGCTCCGGAAACGGTTGCGCTTTTGTCTGCAAAGCGATCGGGCCATCCTGGTGCCGGCCGAACTACAGATGCGACTCCTGATAATCGAGATCCTCCTCGATATGGTGCAGGACGTCGTCACTGATCTGGTTGTCCTGCCAGATGCGTATCAGTTCCTGGCGCTGGGCCTGTATGGCGGCGTGCCGCAGGCGGCTGGAGAGTCCGACACGCGATTCCTCTTCCGGCGTGTTCACCGCCGCGCGCTCGTACTTTTCTGAAAACCCGGCGCGGATGCGCGCCGTCAGTTCGGCCGGCGCGTTCTCCGCGGCGGCCTGCAGGTCGATGGCTGCCACGGCTGCTGCGCCCAGCGCCTGGCTGGCGTTGTTGTGCTCTTCATACAGGCTGCGGTCACGGCCGACCTTCAGGCGGCGAATGAGCATCGGCAGCGTCAGACCCTGCAGCACCAGCGTGACGGCAATGACTACGAAGGTGAGAAACACGATCAGGTCACGCGCCGGGAACGGTTCGCCGGTCGGCATGGCCACGGGCAGCGCCAGCGCCGCCGCCAGCGACACGATGCCGCGCATGCCGCACCAGCTCATGATGAACAGCTCCGCCTCGCGCGGCGCGGGATTGTTGGCGCGATAGCGCGCGCCCGCCAGGCGCGGCAACCAGGTCGCCGGATAGATCCAGGCGAAGCGCACCAGGATGGCGACCGTGCTGATCAGCACGCCGGCCACGATCAGCTCCCCCGCAGGCTCACTGGCCAGCCGCCCGGTGACCTCGGACAGCTGCAGGCCGATGAGCATGAACACCAGACTGTTGAGGAGGAACACCAGCAGGTTCCACACCGAGCGCGCGATGATGCGTGTCTCGGCAGAGACGATCTCCGGCGCGTAGCGCCCGCGCACCAGCCCCGCCGCCACCACCGCCAGCACGCCAGACATATGCAGCGATTCCGCCAGGATGTAGGCTACGTAGGGCACCGCCAGAGTCGCCAGCACTTCGATAAAGATATCGCCAAGGCGGCGGTGAATTGCCACGAACAGCATCGCCATTGCGACGCCGATGGCGATGCCGCCGGCCGCCACTTCGACAAACTGCACGCTGGCGTCGAACAGTGAAAACGCGCCCGTCATCACCGCCGCCACCGCGAACTTGTAGATCACCAGGCCCGAGGCGTCATTGACCAGACTCTCGCCTTCGAGAATGGTGACCACGCGGCGCGGTATGTTCAGGCGCGACAAAATGGTGGTCGCCGCCACCGCATCCGGCGGCGAGACGATGGCACCGAACACGAATGCCACCGCCCACGGCACATCCGGCACCAGCATCTTGAACGCGGCCCCGACCGCAAGCGTGGTGACGATTACCAGGCCAATGGCCAGCAGGCCGATAGGGCGGATGTTGACCTTGAAATCGCGCCACGACGTCAGCAGCGCCGCCTGGTACAGGATCGGCGGCAGCACCAGCGCCAGCAGGAACTGGGGGTCGAAGGGGAAGTCCGGCAGGCGCGGCACGAAGCCGAGCGCGCCGCCGCCGAGCACCAGCGCGATCGGGTAGGGAAAATTGAAGCGCCGCGCGATCCAGCCCAGCGCGACCGAACACAACAGCAGAAACAGAATGAGTTGCAGCAGCTCCATGGGGCACCGGGGTGAACAGGCGATATTAGACCATGGGCGCGGGCAACCGGCGCAGATCATGACGATAACGATGCATCCCGCTTGCGGCGTTATTATGTAGGGCGAAATGGAACCTAACGTATCCCTGATCACCACGATTGCCGCCGCCTTCGGTCTCGCCCTGATATTCGGCTTCGCCGCCGAGCGGCTCAAGATCCCGGGGTTGGTCGGCTACCTGCTTGCGGGCATCATGATCGGTCCGGCGACACCGGGATTTGTCGCCGATGTGGGGATCGCCTCACAGTTGTCGGAGATCGGTGTCATGTTGCTGATGTTCGGTGTCGGGCTGCATTTTTCCCTCGACGATCTGCTCGCGGTGAAGCGCATCGCCGTGCCTGGCGCGGTCATACAGATGGGCTTGGCGACGGTTTTGGGCATCGGTCTCGCCTGGTGGTGGGGCTGGAGCTTTGGCGCGGCATTGATCTTCGGATTGTCGTTGTCGTGCGCCAGCACGGTGGTGCTGCTCAAGGCGCTTGAGAGGCGCGGCGCGTTGGCAACGATGAACGGACACATCGCCGTGGGTTGGCTAGTGGTGCAAGATCTTTTGACTGTGCTGGTTCTGGTGCTGTTGCCGCCGCTCGCGGGCGTGCTCGGCGGGACGGCCGCGCCCGTCGAGGGCGCCGCCCCGCTTTGGCGCACTATCGGGCAGACATTGCTTCAGGTCTCAGCCTTCATCGCCCTGATGTTGATCGCCGGCCGCCGCGTGCTGCCATGGCTGTTGTCGCAGGTCGCTCGTACCGGTTCGCGGGAGTTGTTCACCCTGGCGGTCATCGCGCCTGCGATCGGCATTGCCTATGGTGCCGCGCACCTGTTCAGCGTGTCTTTTGCGCTGGGGGCCTTCTTCGCTGGAACAGTGATGCGGGAGTCGGAGTTCAGCCACCATGCCGCCGAACAGTCGCTGCCGCTGCGCGATGCGTTCGCGGTGCTCTTCTTTGTCGCCGTCGGCATGCTGTTCGATCCGGCAGTGTTGATGGAGCAACCGGTTCACGTACTAGGCGTGGTCGCCATCATTATGATCGGCAATTCGATCGCGGCGATGGTGCTGGTGCTTGCCTTTCGCTATCCGCTCAATACCGCGCTGACGGTGGCGGCCAGTCTGGCCCAGATCGGCGAGTTTTCCTTCATCCTGGCGGGGCTGGGGGTGTCGCTCGGTCTGCTGCCGCCCGCGGGGTTAAGCCTAGTTCTCGCTGGCGCGCTGATTTCCATCGCCCTCAATCCCCTCGTATTCGCCGCCGTCGCACCGGTAAGAGCGTGGGTGCTACAACGCTCGGAACTGGGGCGTCGTCTCGAGCGCCGCGAGGACCCGTTCGCCGAACTGCCGATGAGTACGGAGCGCAAGTATCTCGAAGGCCAGGTGGTGCTCGTGGGCTACGGGCGGGTCGGGCGGCGCATCGCCGAAGCTTTGCGCGAACGCGGCATTCCCTATGTCGTCGCGGAACAGAACCGCGAACTGGTAGAGGATTTGCGCAAGCAAAGTATAGCCGCGGTGTCGGGAAATGCAGCCGATCCGGCGGTTCTGATCCAGGCGCACATTGCGGACGCCGCGATGCTGGTCATCGCGACCCCGGACCCGGTTGGCGTGCGCCAGATGGCCGAAACCGCACGCAAACTCAATCCGGACATAGAAGTCGTACTGCGCACCCACAGCGAGGACGAGTTGCTGCTTCTGCGGAACGACGGCATTGGCACGGTGTTTTTTGGCGAGGAGGAGCTTGCCAAGGGCATGATGAACCATGTAATGCAGCGCTTCGCCCCGCCATCGGCAACGCCGGCGCACGGGAATGCAGGGCGTTCCGAGTTGATTGGCTCTTGATTATAGCGAGGACGTCCACTGAGGCCGATCAACTGTCACAGCGTATTCGTTCATAAAGGTCGGCTATCGAGTGTGGACCGGACGCCCTGTGCGGTAACTTTCCTGACTCGCCAGCGTCTCTTGATGGCCGAAACAGGCCTGACGCGTCTTCCCGATTGGGGGCCGATCGCTGTACGTGCGGACTATCAGTGCTGGAAAGAAATCGACTCAGTATTACTATATCTGAAGCTTACGCGGCTAGTCGTACTTCCACGCTGACACCGGCCTTGGCGCACAGTCCCACCATGTAGTCCAGTGACATCAGTTCGATTTTCCCGCGCATGATCTCGGAGACACGCGGCTGCGTGATTCCAAGGCGCTTGGCCGCCTGGGTCTGCGTGATGCCTTCGCTCTCCATCCACTGACGCAGTGCCTCGGCTAACTCGGCCCGCAGCAGCAGCACTGCCGCTTCGTGGGGCGGGAATCCCAGGTCCAGGAAGATGTTGCCGCTCGATTCACTGATCTTTGTCATGACTTGCTTCCTTCGCCAATGCCTGAGCCTCACGGTAACGCAGACATATCTTCCCTGGACGAGCCGACGAACCGGACGCGCTTCATCGGGCATGATTATACGAATATTCGTATAGTTGTCAAGTGCTGGGGGCTAGGCCGCTGATCGTGAGAAGAAGCGCGGGCGGCCTCGGCGGGGGCGAGATAGAGGCAAGCGAGGAGCGCAAGCGCGGTTTGGCCCCCGACCCGGGCTTGAACCTGGCATTTTCGGATTATCAATGATGCAATATCTTCGACAGGAACTGCTGCGCCCGCTCGGAGCGCGGCTTGCCGAAGAAATCGTCCTTGGTGGCGTCCTCGACGATGGCGCCCTGGTCCATGAAGATGACGCGGTGCGCCACCTTGCGCGCGAAGCCCATCTCATGGGTCACGCACATCATGGTCATGCCTTCCTCGGCCAGTTTGACCATGACGTCGAGCACCTCGTTGATCATCTCCGGGTCGAGCGCCGAGGTCGGCTCGTCGAACAGCATCGCGATCGGGTCCATGGAAAGGGCGCGCGCGATGGCGACGCGCTGCTGTTGGCCGCCGGAAAGCTGGCCCGGGAATTTGTCTTTCTGCGACAGCAGGCCGACGCGGTCGAGCATCTTCAGTCCCCTCTCGGTGGCTTCCCCCGGGCTGCGGCCGAGGACCTTGATCTGGCCGATGGTCAGGTTCTCGGTGATCTTCATGTGCGGGAACAGCTCGAAATTCTGGAACACCATGCCGATTCTTGCGCGCAGCTTGGGCAGGTCGGTCTTGCTGTCGCCGACGGAGATGCCGTCGACGATGATTTCGCCTTTCTGAAACGGCTCCAGCGCGTTGACGGTCTTGATCAGCGTCGATTTGCCCGATCCGGAAGGGCCGCACACCACCACCACTTCGCCTTTCCTGACGTGGGTGGAGCAGTGGCTGAGCACCTGGAAGCTGCCGTACCACTTGCTCACGTCTTTGATCTCGATCATGTTCGGATTTCCTCGGTTTGGCCAGGTTGGCGGTCAGTGCACGATGGCGATTCTGTGCTGCAGGCGCTTCACCATCAACGAAAGCGAGTAGCACAGAACGAAATAGACGATGGCCACGAACAGGTACATCTCGACGATGCGGCTGTCGCGCTGGGCGATCTTGACCGCAGCGCCGACGAAATCGGTCACGTTGAGCAAGGACACCAGCGACACGTCCTGGAACAGGATGATGGACTGGGTCAACAGCACGGGCAGCATGTTGCGGAAAGCCTGGGGCAGGATGACGAGCTTCATCGCCTGCCAGTAGGTGAGGCCCACGGCGTAAGCCGCGCCGACCTGGCCGCGCGAAATGCTCTGGATGCCGGCGCGCATGATCTCGCAGAAGTACGCCGCCTCGAACATGATGAAGGTAATGTAAGCGGAGCGTTCGGCGCCGATCTGCGGCGGCCGCTCCGATCCCATGACCTTCTGCATCAGCACCGGCACCAGGAAGTAGAACCAGAAGATCACCAGCAGCAGCGGCAGGGAGCGCATCAGGTTCACGTAGCCTGCGGCGACGAGCGCCACCGGCCTGAACGAAGACAGGCGCGCCATCGCCAGAAGTGTGCCGAAGACGGTGCCGCCCAGCGCCGCGACCAGGGTCAACTGCAGCGTGTACTGCAGCCCCTTCGCCAGATAGGGCAGGGAGCGGCCGATGACGTCGAAGTCAAGATCGCCCATCACTTGCCGCCTGCGATGTAGCCCGGGACCGACACCCGCCTCTCGATCAAGGCCATCACGCGATTGGCGGTCATCGCGATCACCATGTAGATCAGCGTCGCCGCCGCAAATGCCTCGAAATAGCGGAACGTCATCTCGGCCATTTCCCTGGTGCGGAAGAACAGCTCGACCAAGCCGATCGAATAGGCCACCGCGGTGTTCTTGATCAGGTTCATCACCTCGGAGGTGAGCGGCGGAATGATGATGCGGTAGGCCATCGGCAGCAGCACATAGCGATAGGTCTGCGGCTGGGTCAGACCGATGGCGTAGCCGGCATCGCGCTGGCCGTGCGACAGCGACTGGATGCCCGAACGCACTTGCTCCGCAATGCGCGCCGAGGTGAACAAGCCGAGGCAGACGATGGAGGTGACGAACTGATGTTCGGTCGGATCGAGCGAGACCACCCAGAGCTTCACCGCCGGGATCAGTCCGGGCACGACGAAATACCACACGAAAAACTGGACGATCAGCGGAATATTGCGGAACAACTCGACATAGGCGTTGCCGATGCGCACCAGCCAGGGCTTGTCGGTGGTGCGCGCCACGCCCACGATCGACCCCAGGGTGAATGCCATGATCCAGGCGAAAAACGCGGTGCCCAGGGTCCAGCCCAAACCAGATGCCAACATCTCCCACCAGGCACCATCTCCGTCAGGCACCTGTTCAATAAAGATTCCGAGGTTCATGCCTGGCCTCTCCGACGCGAAGGCCTATGTCACCTGCACGGGCAAAAAAAGCCGGATCCGCGCGCGCGTTCCGGCTTTTTTCTTTCGGGCGGCTTATACGCCTTTGTCGTTGGGATTCTTGAAGGCTTCCTTGATCACGGGCGTTATCGGAAACTTCATATTGATGTCCTTGGGCGGAATCGGTTGGGTGAACCACTTGGCGTAAATCTTGTTGATTTCCCCCGATTTCATGACCCCGCTGACCGTCTTGTCCACCAGCGCCTTGAATTGCGGGTCGTCCTTGCGCAGCATCATGCTATAGGGCTCCTGGCGCAACGACTCCGGAATAATCCTGTAATCGGACGGTTTCTTCGAATTCGCAATCTGGCCCGCGAGCAGGATGTCGTCCATGACGAAGGCCTCGGCGCGGTCATCGGCCAGCAGCAGGAAGGATTCGCCGTGGTCCTTGCCGTAGATCTCTTTTACCTCCACCTTCTCGGTTTTCTTGTATGCTTTGAGCAGCGGTACGGACGTAGTGCCCGAGGTTGTGGAAATCGTCTTGCCGTTCAGGTCTGCCAGTCTTTTGACCTTGGATTTCTTCTTTACTGCAGCCGTGACATTGATTACAAAATAGGTCGGGCCAAAGGCCACCTGCTCCTGCCGCTTCACCGAGTTGGTGGTCGAGCCGCATTCCATGTCAATGGTGCCGTTTTGCAGCAGCGGGATGCGGTTGCTCGAAGTGACCGGCTGCAGGTTCAGCTTGAGGTTGGGCAGCTTCAGTTCCGCTTTGACCGCGTCGACGATCTTCATGCACAGGTCCATGGCATAGCCTATCGGCTGCTGCTTGTCGTCGAGATAGGAGAACGGAATCGAGGATTCGCGGAAACCGACGGTGAACGCGCCGGTTTCCTTGACTTTCTTCAGCGTGCCGGTGAGGTCCTGTGCAGCAGCCGGAGCGATCAGCGCGGCCGACAGCAGCAGGGCAATGGTGACTGGTGCGAAATGTTTCATGAAATACTCCTTATCGATTGGGGACCCGGCCTGGCGGGGCGGATCAGGGCCGGATCAGGGCCGGTTGCGCGACCCATTCTACGCATTAGGCCTGCTCTTGTCCAAGCAGGGGCAGAACGCGAATTCCGACGGGCGAATAAGCTGCCGGCCCGCCATTTCTTACCTCCGATTTCGCCTAGGGTGCGCGATACGGTTTCCCTTCGCGGTACAGCTGCAGCCGCGCGCGCGCGCCTGCGCCCTGCGCACGCGCGAACTCGGACGACTCCAGGGCCGCCTCCTGCCATTTGACGGCATCCTCGAACTTCCCGGCTTCGGCGAGCGCGGCTGCATAGGTATCGAACAGGCCCGGGATTTTCCAGCCGGTGATGTTGCAGGCGGCGCGCGCCAGCTCCACCGCCCGCTTGCTGTCGCGCCATTGCTCCTGCTTTGATGTTGCGAGCAGCCACGCGAGTTCGTTCAGCGCTATGGTGTCGCGCGGGTCGAGGCGGATGGCCGCATCGAAATCGGCCACGGCGCGCTCATACTGGTCGAGCTTCTGGTAGCTCATGCCGCGACTGCGCAAGGCGAGGGCAAAATCCGGCTTGCGCTGGATCGCCTCGTTCAGGTCCCCGATCGCCTGCTGGTGATCCCTCATTCCGGCGCGGACCAGGCCCCGGCTGTAATAGGCGTAGGCGTTCTTCGGGTTGAGGCGAATCGTCTCGGTGTAATCCTGGAGCGCGCGCTCGGGCTGGCCCGTCCTCGCATAGGCGTCGCCGCGGCCCTGATAGGCGAGCGCGTGCTGCGCGTCGAGCCGGATCGCCTCGCTGTAGTCCTGGATCGAGCGCGCGTGATCGCCGGTGGCGGCGAACACGGCGGCACGACTCTGGTGCGCCTTCGCATCGCGCGGGTTCAGGCGTATCGCCTGGTCCAGGTCATCGAGCGCGCGCTCGAACTGCCGCTGCCGGATCAGGGTCCTGCCGCGAAAAAAGAAGGCCTGCGCGTCGCCCGGATTGATGCGGATGGCTTCGCCATATTCCTGGACCGCCCGGTCGAACTCGCCGGTCAGCTCAAAGCTTGCGCCGCGCCTGAGGTAGGCGTTTGCGGACTGCGGATCCAGCGCGATCGCCTGGCTGAAGTCGGCAAGGGCGCGCTGGTTCTGGCTCATCGCTTCATAGGTCGCGCCGCGATTGACGTAGACCGAGGAAGAGTTCGCGTCGATGCGGATCGACTCGTCCAGATCCTGCAGCGCGCGCTCGAACTGGTCCAGGCTCGCGTAGGCGGCGCCGCGGCGCTCGTACGCCTGCGCCAGGCAGGGATCGAGGCCGATCGCGCTGGTGTAATCCAGGATCGCGCTCGTGTACTGGCCCATGCGCTCGTGCAGGACGCCGTGGTCCTAGTAATCGTGCGCGTTGCGCGGCTGGCGCAGCAGTATCTGCTCGTAGTCCTTCACCGTCGGTTCGCGCGAGCCCGCGACCGGCGCCGAAGGCGGCCCGCCGCAGCGCTGCGCGGGCAATTGCGCCCGGGCGGCAGCCGCGACGAGGCATGCGCCCAGCAGCAAAGCTCTGCTCCATGTGAGCGGGAAGATCATGCTTGGATCGAGACGCCCATTCCATCATGCCTTAAGTGCGGTTACTATATCAGGCCGCAATCGAGGGAGCGACTTGCGGTCGCGGATCCAACCCCTATTCGAGTCTCCGGCTACCGGATATTGCTGTGCCGATGGGCGGCATCAGTCTGCGCTGCAACATCTGCCGCGCCGCCCGGTTGTCCGCTGAAGGGGATAGAGTACAACCCAGTCCAACCCATGACCTGAAGGAGTAACCGATGTCCGAACAACCGATGTGGGCACCCAGCCAAGCGCTGATCGAGCAGGCCAATGTTACCGCTTTCGCGCGCCAGGCGATTCGGCGCTGGAAGCTCGGGATCAACACCTATCCGGATTTCTACGCCTGGAGCGTGGACCATCCCGAGCAATTCTGGGAGTCGGTGTGGGAGTCCTGCGGCGTGATCGCCTCGAAAAAAGGCGCGCGCGTGCAGGTCGACGGCGAGCGCATGCCCGGCGCGAGGTGGTTTCCCGAGGCGCGGCTCAATTTCGCCGAGAACATGCTGCGCCGGCGCGACGCCGCCGATGCGTTCGTCTTCTGGGACGAGACCGGCTTTCGCCGTCGCATCAGCCACGCGGGGCTGCATGCCGAGGTGTCGCGCGTGGCACAAGCCATGCGCGCCGAGGGCCTGGTCGCGGGCGACCGCGTCGCCGCCTTCATCCCCAACATGGCGGAGACGGCGGTGCTCGCGCTGGCTGCGATCTCGATCGGCGCGGTCTGGTCTTCCTGCTCACCCGACTTCGGCACGGACGGCGTGCTCGACCGCTTCGGCCAGACCGGGCCGAAGCTGCTGTTCTGCGCCGACGGCTACCTCTACAACGGAAAAGCGCACGATTCGCTCGCTCGCGTGCAGGAGATCGCGGCGCAGCTGCCGAGCGTACGGCGCGTGGTGGTGGTGCCGCACTTGGCTTTGCACTCCTTTCAGTCGGCTTTGCACTCCTTTCAGTCGGCTTTGCACTCCTTTCAGTCGTCGGCTGCGCCCGAGGTGTCCGGCATCGCCAATGCGCTGCGCTACGCCGACTGGATCGCGCCTTACGCGCCGGGCGCGATCGCCTACGAGCAGCTGCCGTTCGACCATCCGCTCTACATCCTGTTTACCTCCGGCACCACCGGCAAGCCCAAATGCATCGTGCACGGCGCGGGCGGAACGCTGCTCTCCGGGCTCAAAATGTACAAACTGCAGTTCGATGTGAAACCGCTGGACCGCTTCTTTTACTACACCACCTGCAACTGGGTGATGTGGAACCTGCTGTTTCAGGGCCTGCTGGCCGAGGCGAGCGTGATGCTCTACGACGGCTCGCCTTTCATGCGCGACGCCGCGATCCTGTTCGACTACTGCGATGCCGAGCGCTTCACCCAGTTCGGCACCTCGGCCAAATTCATCGACGCGATCGCCAAGCGCGGCCTGAAACCGCGCAAGACGCATAGCCTCGCGTCCGTGCGCACCATCATTTCCACCGGCTCGCCGTTGGTGCCGGAGAGCTATGAGTACGTTTATCGCGAGATCAAGCGCGACGTGTGCCTCGCTTCGATTTCCGGCGGCACCGACATCATGGCGGCGTTCGCCGACGCCAATCCCATCCTGCCGGTGTGGCGCGGCGAGCTGCAATGCCGCAGCCTGGGCATGAAGGTCGAGGTCTGGGACGAGGACGGTCGCGCGCTGGTGGGGCAAAAAGGCGAGCTCGTCTGCACCCGGCCGTTTCCGTCGATGCCCATCGGATTCTGGAATGACCCGGACGGCAAGCGCTACCACGAGGCCTATTTCGCACGCTATCCCAATGTGTGGTGCCACGGCGATTACTGCGAGCTGACCGCGCGCGGGACCATGATCGTCTATGGGCGCTCGGATGCGACGCTGAATCCGGGTGGCGTGCGCATCGGCACCGCCGAAATCTACGGCCAGGTCGAGAAAATCGACGCGGTGGAGGAGTCGGTCGCCATCGGCCAGCTATGGCCGCCCGAGCAGCCGAGCGACACGCGCGTGGTGCTGTTCGTCAAGCTGCGCCCGGGCCTCGTGCTCGACGCGGCGCTGGAGGAGCGCATCCGGCGCCAGATCCGCGAGCACACCACGCCGCGCCACGTGCCGGCGCGCATCGTGCAGGTGCCGGACATTCCGCGCACCAAGAACAACAAGGTGGTGGAGCTCGCGGTGAAGGCGATGGTGCATGGGATGCCGGTGACGCACACCGACTCCCTCGCCAACCCGGAGGCGCTGGAGCTGTTTCGGAACCTGCCCGAACTGGCCGTCTGACTTTTTGCTGAAGCCGATTTTCCTCGTCAAGCCCAACGGGCTCTACAGCGGCGCACTGGCGAAACGATGGCTGCTTGCCCGCGGCTGCGACATGCGTTGTTGCGGATTTCGCCGTCGGTCTCGATATGGCGGCTTGAATACGGTCGCATGCCAGGAGCGGACTTGCGCGCTGCGCGCGCCAACCGTGTTTTCCGTACAGATGGATTTTCACCCGTGCGCAATCGACGATCCGCGCGGACGGTTTCTCGTCCGCGCAACATCGCAACTCTGCAACAACGCGGGACTTGGTTTAAGTCGCGATGTATAGCGTTCCCGGCGTCCGGCTACACCGCCCTCAGGCGGCTTGCTTCCGCGCCTTCTGGTACCAGTCAAGGATCTGCTCGCCGTTCCAGTGCAGCACCCCGGTGAATTTCGCCATGTAGTCGTACACCGCCTCAAGGTACTTGATGCGGAACGGCTGCCCGCTGATATAGGGATGCACCGCGATGGCCATCACGCGCGGCCGCGAGGCCCCCTCCTGGTACAGCCGGTCGAAGCTGTCGATGCATTTCTGCGTCCAGTAGGGCGCCTCGTGGTGCTGCACCATCATCACCGGAATGTCGTTGCATTCAACCGTGTAGGGCAGCGTGACCAACGGCCCGTGCTGCGTCGAAATTTCGGTCGGCTCGTCGTCATAGACCCAGTCGCCGATGTACCTGATCCCGGCGGCGGCCAGGTGCTCGGGCGTGTCGAGGGTCTCGGTCAGGCCCGGGCCGAGCCAGCCTACGGGGCGCTTGCCGGTAAACTGCGCAATGGTGGCTAGCGACTTCTCGATCATCGCCGGCTGGTCCTTTTCGTTGTGGATCGGCCCCTGCTCGTAGCTGTGGCCCATGAACTCCCAGCCGGCGTCCAGGCACGCCTGCGCCACCCGCGGGTAATCGACGCACACGCGCGCGTTGATGGCCAAGGTCGGGCGGATTCCCAGCCGCTGGTAGAGCGCGTGAAAGCGCCAGAAGCCGACGCGCATGCCGTACTCGTGCCAGCTCCAGTTGGGCACGTCGGGCAGCGGACTCACGCCGGCGGGCGCGGGCAGCACCTGCCGCGCCATGGCACGGGCGATGTCCCACACCTCCAGATTGACGATGGTCCAGACGATGATGCGCGCATCGCCCGGCAACTTCATCACCGGCCGGTCGACGATGGCGGAATATTTTACTCGATCGCGCGGCTGCGTCATGCGGATGGCTCCTTGTTCCTCGGTGGCATTCAGGCTCCCTTACCCACCATACTATGCCTTGGCATGGCGATGGGTGTCAAAGCGGAAAATGGGGTCGAAGTAAAGTTCCGGACTGCCGTTTTTCTGGCCTCGCCGCTGGTCGCAATGAAAAGTTACTCCGACCCCGTATTTTCCGGGTAATATTTGCTCCCTGATTTCTCCAGGAGGTGCAAGCCATGAGTGAGGACGTCCGCGCTCCGGTGGCGATCATCGGTTCGGGCAATATCGGCACCGATCTGATGATCAAGGTGATGCGCAAATCCAGGCACCTGTCGATGGGGGCGATGGTCGGCATCGACCCGGCTTCCGACGGCCTGGCACGAGCCCAGCGGCTGGGCGTGCCGACTACAAGCGAGGGTGTCGAAGGCCTGGTAAGGCTGCCGAACTTCAAGGACATCCGAATCGCATTCGATGCCACCTCGGCCGGCGCTCATGCGCACCACAACGCGGTGCTGCAACAGCATGGCGTGCAAGTCATCGACCTGACACCGGCGGCCATCGGCCCTTACGTCATTCCGGTGGTGAACCTGGAGGAGCACCTGGACAGCCCGAACATCAACATGGTCACCTGCGGCGGACAGGCGACCATTCCCATGGTCTACGCGGTCTCGCGCATCGCCAAGGTGCATTACGCCGAGATCGTTGCGTCGATTGCGAGCAAATCGGCCGGACCCGGCACGCGCGCCAACATCGACGAATTCACCGAGACCACCTCCAAGGCCATCGTCAAGCTGGGCGGTGCGGCGCGAGGCAAGGCCATCATCATCCTCAACCCGGCCGAGCCGCCGCTGATCATGCGCGACACGGTGTATTGCCTCGCGGAGGAGGGCGCCGACGAAGCCGCCATTCGCAAATCGATCGACGACATGGTGGCGCAAGTCGCAAGCTACGTGCCGGGTTACCGGCTGAAGCAGCGCGTGCAGTTCGAGAAGGTTGCGGCCGATCGGCCGTTGAACATTCCGGGCATCGGCAAGCGCCATGGGCTCAAGGTGTCGATCTTCCTCGAGGTCGAAGGTGCGGGGCACTACCTGCCGAACTACGCCGGCAATCTCGACATCATGACCTCGGCCGCGCTCGCCGCAGCCGAGCATCTCGCCGTCAGCAAATTCGCGCTCGTGGCCTGAGATTGCGACGCCGGCACAAGGAAACATCATGGACAAATCCAAGAAGGTCTACATCTCGGACGTGACGCTGCGCGACGGCATGCATCCGCGCCGCCACCAGTACACACTGCCCCAGGTCGCCGCGATCGCCGAGGCACTGGACCAGGCCAGGGTGGATTCGATCGAAATCTCGCACGGTGACGGCTTGGCCGGATCGAGCTTCAACTACGGTTTCGGGTTGCACACCGATCTCGAATGGATAGAGGCGGTCGCAGGGGTGGTGAAACACGCGCAGGTGGCGACGCTTCACATTCCCGGTATCGCCACCGTCCATGACCTGGAGCAGGCGTACAAGGCCGGGGCGCGCACGGTACGCATCGCCACCCACTGCACCGAGGCCGACATCTCCAAGCAGCACATGCAGCACGGGCGCAAGCTCGGCATGGATACCGTGGGCTTTCTGATGATGGCACACATGATCCCACCGGCCGAACTGGCGAAGCAGGCGCAACTGATGGAGTCCTACGGCGCACAGTGCGTCTATGTCACCGACTCCGGCGGCGCGCTCCTCATGGACGATGCGCGCGACAAGGTCCGGGCGTTGCGCCAGGCGCTCAAGCCCGAGACCCAGGTCGGCATCCACTGCCACCATAACCTGTCGCTGGGCGTGGCGAATTCGATCATTGGCTGGGAAGAGGGCGCCTACCGCATCGATGCCGCGCTCGCGGGCATGGGAGCGGGCGCGGGCAACACGCCGCTCGAAGTGCTGATCGCTGTGCTCGACCGCATGGGCGTAAACCACGGGTGCGACCTGAAAAAGCTGATGGATGCGGCGGACGATCTCGTTCGCCCGCTGCAGGACCGGCCGGTGCGCGTGGATCGCGAGACGCTCGCGATCGGCTACGCGGGCGTGTACTCCAGCTTCCTGCGGCACGCGGAAACCGCCTCGGAGAAATACGGCATCCCCACCTTCGACATCCTGGCCGAGCTCGGCCGCCGCCGCATGGTGGGCGGGCAGGAGGACATGATCGTCGACGTCGCGCTCGACCTGGTCAAGGCGCGCGACGCGCAATTGGCGGGAGTGGCGGCTCGCTGATCAAGTCCAGGCGTCGGACGGGTTCTGCACGCAGAATTTCCCGCCGGTGATTTCCATGCAGGTGCCGGTGACGAACGACGCGTAGTCGGAGGCAAGAAACAGCAGGACGTTGGCAATTTCGTCCGCTCTCCCCACCCGGTTCAGGGCATGCTGGCTCGCCAGCACCTTGCCCTTCTTGTCGATCCAGCCCGCCGTCATGGGCGTCTCGATGACGCCCGGGATAAACCCGACCACCCGGATGTTGAACGGCGCCAGCTCGCCGGCCAGTGTTCGGGTCATGTTGGCAATAGCCGCTTTCGAGGCTGCGTAGGCGCCGCTGCCCACCGAAGGCATCAGCGTTGCGAACGAGGCGGCATGAATCAGAACGCCGCCGCCGCGCGCTCTGATCTTGTCCGCAGCGATAAGCCCGCCGTAGTAGACCGACTTCAGGTTGACGTCCATGGTCTTCTGCCACAGGTCCTCGGGCGTGTCGATGATCTTCTTCTCGGGCATGATGCCGGCGTTGCTGACCCAGATATCGATGCCGCCGAACGCCTTTTCGACCCGGTCCGCAAAGGCGAACATTTGCTGCCGGCTCGACACATCGACCGTCTCGCCATAGACCTTCAAGCCCTTGCCGGCCAGTGCCTTGACCGCCTTGTCGACGTTAGTCTGCCTGCTGCTGCAGATGGCGACCTCGGCGCCTTCGCGCGCGAACAGTTCCGCGGTGGCAAGGCCGATGCCGGCTGTCCCGCCGGTCACGACTGCGACTTTGTTCTTCAGGTTGACGTCCATTTCAATCCCTTTGCATTACTGCTGGGAAAATCGATCCCGCTCTGTTCGTGCGCCCCGCCGATCGCGGTGGTCTCCGGCGGCTTCGAGGATTGTAGCAGTTGCCCCCGGAGGCATTTTGCACGTTTGATTGCCTGATCCGCAACGGCGGTCAGGTCAAACATGACCGGGTGCTGCCGTCGGGTGAACGCCTACTACTTTCGTGCGCGCTTCATCCACCTGACCGGCAGCGTGACTGCGTCGCTCGTGGCCTTCCCCCGCTTTTCCGGACACTACGCTAAGAGTTTCCACGCTTTCTCGAACGCATCTGGGCTAACCTGGCCAAGCGTCGAATGCCGTCACCGCGGATTGCTCAGCACTGCAATGCCACGCTTGGCCTCGAACTCACGCGCATCGGCGCTGTCCTTCGACCTCAACTCACCGGCATCGAGCGCACCGGGGTCGACGCCGGCGCGTTCGTGCGTTACTCTTGCACGGTGCGCCCGCCCCCGCCGGGCGCGAGGAGCGGAACATGGCCAAGGGACGATGCTTGTGCGGTGCACTGACCTACGAACTGGACGGCCCGTTCAGCGCGATGATCCACTGCCACTGCTCGATGTGCCGCAAGCATCACGGCACCGGCTTCGCCACCTTCGTCGTGGGGCCGATCGCGGGCTTTCGCTGGACCTCGGGCGAAGAACGGATCGTGCGCTATCAATCGTCGCCGAACGGGGTGCGCACTTTCTGCAGCGTGTGCGGCTCGGCGGGTCCCACGACCATGCCCGAACGCGGCATCGCGGCCGCACCCGCGGCAAGCTTTGAAGGCGAGCTTGGCATCAAACCCCGGAGCCATATTTTCGTTGGCTCCATGGCGCCCTGGGACGCCATCACCGACGGGCTGCCCCGGCACGAGGCCTACCCGCCCGGGTTCGGCGCCGAAGGAGTCGCCCGCCCAGTCGTGACGCCGCGCGCAGGGATTACCGAGGGCAGCTGCCTGTGCGGCAAGATCGGCTACGAGATCACCGGCGCGCCGGTGCGCATGATGAACTGCCACTGCAGCCGCTGCCGCCTCGGCCGCGCCGCGGCGCACGCCACGAATGTCTTCTACAAACTCGACCAGTTCCGCTGGCTGCGCGGCGCGTCGCTCGTGACCGAATACAAGGTGCCCGATGCGCGCTTCCACACAACGGCCTTCTGCTCGCGCTGCGGCGGCAAGGTGCCCAGGCCATCCCCTGAGCGGGGTATCGTCGCGGTTCCGGCGGGATCGCTCGACACGGATCCCGGCATGCGCGCGCAGGCGCACATTTTCGTTGCCGACAAGGCGCCATGGTTCGACATCCCAGGGCCCGCACCGCAGTTCGCACAGATGCCGCCGGGTTAGGAAACGCCGGCGCGGCGATTTGATGCGTTTGTACATGTCAAACACGTCCTCGAGCGCCGTGAGTTCGTCGTACTCGCCGGTGACGATCAGGAACGGGCAGGTGATCCGGGGCATAACGGCCGACAGGTCCATTGCCGCGGCGAACTTGTCGAACTCCTTCTCGTCGGCGATACCCGACCTGTACATGTAGTTCGACTTGAAGTTGGGTTGCGCGACATTGAAGATGATGTGCTTGCTGCCGTGGCACGACATAATGGTTGCGACCGCCTTCAAGCGCTTCTCTACCAGTCGGGTCAACGGTTCCGTCGTAACTCATAGAGGTAAGCCCCCGGCTTTGCCGGTGGTATTTGACATGTCGCTTGACAGGTCTGCGTGGGCGCTGCGTTGGGCTGCTCGATCCAGATGCCCTGGTTGGCCGATCTGCCATCAGGCTCTATTGAGCGCGCGATAAATTTGGTATCATTCCGCGCACAATAACCACCACCGGCGGTGAGCCGGAAACGTCAACGAGAGGAGCCACGTGGGTCAATATCTTGTCGGAATCGATATCGGAGGCACGTTCACGGACTGTGTCGTGCTCGATCGCAAGGGTGGCATCATCGCCGCCAAATCCTCTTCCACGCCGGGCAATTTCGCCGAAGGGATGCTTGCGGCAATGCGACTCGCCTCCGAGCGCCTGGGCCTGTCTTTCGAGCAATTCTGCCGCGACATTACCGTTCTGACGCATGGCACGACAGTGGGCACCAATGCGCTCATCCAGCGCAAGGCGGCCAAGGTCGGCCTGATCACCACCAAGGGCCATGAGGACGCGATTCACATCATGCGCGGCTCGCGCGGCGTCACCTCGCGTGATATCAACAAGGTGGTGCACTTTCCGGAAAGCCAGAAGCCGGTGCCGATCGTGCCCAAGCGGCTGATAGAGGGCGTGTCCGAGCGGGTAGACTGTTTCGGCGAAGTGGTGGTGCCGCTGAACGAGAGCGAAGTCGAGGCTGCGATCGGGCGCCTGGTCGACCAGGGCGTCCAGGCAATCGGGGTATGCTTTCTGTGGTCGTTCAAGCATCCCCGGCACGAGCAGCGGGTGAAACGCATGATCCGGGACATCGCGCCGGACGTTTTCGTATCCTGCTCGACCGACATCGCGCCCAAGTGGGGCGAGTATGAGCGCGTCACGGCGACGGTGCTCAACGCCTACATCGGCCCGGTGATGGCGAAGTACCTGGGCAATCTGGACCAGCGCTTGCGTGCCTCGGGCTACGTCCAGCCGCTGCAGATCACCCAGTGCGGCGGCGGCTCGATCTCGGTCGACAACGCGATGGAATCGCCGCTGCTGACACTGGGCTCCGGTCCGGTGTCCGGCGTTACCGGCTCGCTGTATCTGGGCAAGGTGATGAATATCCCGAACATCATCACCACCGACATGGGCGGCACCTCGTTCGATGTCGGCATCATCTATGACGGCCAGCCGGAATACTCGTTCATATCGAATGTGGCCCAGTACGAATACTTTCTTCCCAAGGTCGACATCGAGGCGATAGGATCCGGCGGCGGGTCGATGGCACGGGTCGATGCCCTGACCCGGACGCTGCGCGTCGGTCCGGAGTCGGCCGGCGCGGATCCGGGACCGGTCTGTTACGGCAAGGGCAACGATGCGCCGACGGTCACCGACGCGGACGTGGTGCTCGGCTACATCAATCCGGATAATTTTCTCGGCGGCGGCATCAAGCTCGACAAGCAGAAGGCGGTCGATGCGATCGCCCGGCTGGCAAAACAACTGGGGCTTTCCCTGGAGGAAGCCGCCAGCGGCATCGCCAAAATCGCGGAATTCAAGATGGCCGACATCATCCGCAAGATGACCGTCGAGAAGGGTTACAACCCGCGCGACTTCGTGCTGTTCGCATTCGGGGGCGCGGGCCCGGCGCATGCCAGCGTGTTCGGCTCCGAACTGGGCGTGCAGAAGGTGCTGATTCCGATGAAGCACATTGCCTCGACCTGGTGTGCGTTCGGTGCAGCCTCGGCCGACATCCTGCATGTCTACGAGCAGGTCGATATCCAGCTGAGCCCGTTTGATCCGTCGCGCGTGAACGCCATCCTCGAATCGCTGGAAAAGAAAGCGACGGTGCAGATGAACGCGGACAAAATCGACAAATCGCGCCGCCGCTTCCAGTTTTCGCTCGACATGCGCCACAAGGGGCAGATCAACGAAGTCGAAGTCATGTTGCCCGAGCGCCGGCTCAAGCGCGCCTTTTGGGACGATCTGTTCGAACGCTTTTACAGGCGCTACGAGCAGTTGTATGGCGGCGGTTCTTCCTACCGCGGCGCCAAGCTGGAGATAGTGACCTTGCGCCTGCGTGCCACCGCGGCGACGCCGCGGCCGAAGCTGTCGGCTGCGCGCGGGCAAAGCGCCAAGATCGATCCGGCGGCAAGCCGCGGCAAGAGGAAAATCTACTGGGCCGATCTGAAAAAGAGCATGCCGACGCCGATCTGGGATGGCGCGCTGCTCGCGCCCGGCAACCGCATCAAGGGCCCAACGGTGGTCGAGACCACCTATACCACGGTGGTGGTCCATCCGGGCAGGACGCTGCGCGTTGACGCCTACGGCAATTTCGAGATCACGTTCGGCAAATAGGGGAATCGGAGATGGCAAAAGTCAGTGAGATGGATAGCGCTGCATTCGACGGCCGCAACATGGGTTATGTGCCGCCCAAGACGCTCAATATCTCGGGGAAGCTCAAGCTGCACAAAAAAGTCGCGAAGAACATCGATCCGATCACCTATGAGGTGGTGCGGCATGCGCTGTGGCACGTCAACGAAGAGCACGGCGCCACCATCCAGCGCATCTCCGGATCGCCGGTGGCGATGTACGCGCTCGATCTCAATCCTTCGATCCTCACCGAGGACGGGGAGTTCGTCTATTTCGGGCCGTACATGCAGTACATGTCCGGGGTCACCGACACCCAGGTGAAATGGATACTGGAGTTCCGCAGCGATAATCCCGGCATTCGCGATGGCGACATGTTCCTCGCCAACGATCCCTGGGTAGGCGCGGCGCACCAGCAGGACGTGATGTTGATCTGCCCGGTGTTCTGGAAGGGGGAACTGTTCTGCTGGGTCACCAACTGCCTGCACCAGTACGACATCGGCGGCATCACGCCCTCGTCCTTCTGCGGCACGGCCGAGAACGCGTTCGAGGAAGGCATTTGCATTCCGCCGGTGAAAATCATCGAGAACAACGAGATCCGGCGCGACATCGAGGAGATGTATCTGAGGGCTTCCCGGAAGCCCGAGGTGGTGGCGCTGGATTTTCGTGCCCAGCTCGCCGGCAACATCACGGCGCGCAACCGGGTCCTGGCGCTGATCGAGCGCTACGGTCACGAGGTGGTGAAGGGCGTGATGAAGCGCATCATGGACAACGCCGAAGTGGTATTTCTGGAAAAGCTCAGGCGCCTGCCCGACGGCGTATGGCGGGAGCGCAGTTACGTCGAATGCTGCCGCCCGGGCGATCGCCGCACCCACCGCGTGTGCCTGACGCTGACAAAAAAAGGCAACAGGCTGGTGTTCGAAAACGAAGGCACGGCCCCCCAGGACGGCGCGATGAACGCGACCTATTCGGGCTGGCGCGGATCGATCATGGTGGCGCTGAACCAGCTTCTGTGCTGGGACCAGTACTTCTGCATCGGCGGCGCGCTGCGTCACGTCGACTTCGACCCGACTCCGGGCACGTTCAACTGCGCCAACTATCCCGCGTCGGTGTCGACCGCGCCGGTGCAGGCGATGGAGATCTCGCTCTACCCCGCCTATAACGTCCTGTCCAAAATGATGCACAGCGATCCGGAAATGCGCAAGGACATCATGTGCATAGGCGGCACCAGCCAGTGGCCGGCGACGATATTCCGCGGCATCGACCAGTGGGGCGAGCGCTACGGCTATGTGCTGATCGATCCGATCGGTGGCGCGATCGGCGCCTTTGCGACCGGCGACGGCATTTCGACCGGCGGTCAGTCGCGCACGCCGATTTGCAAGTTGCCCAACGTCGAGCACACCGAGCAGACCTTCCCGCTGCTGTTTCTGTACCGCAAGGAAGTGGTGGATTCGGGCGGCGCCGGAAAATATCGCGGCGGCCTGTCCGCCGAATCGTGCTTCATCCCGCACGGCACTGACGTCATTACCCAGGACACGCTGTCCTCGGGCAACGCCACGCCGACCTCGCCCGGCATAATGGGGGGCTACCCCGGCTCGGTGAATGTATACAAGTTCAAGACCGGGACCGATATCAAGAAGCGTCATGCGGCGCAAAAGATGATCAGAGATATCGCCGAGGTGAATGGCGAGGAGGTGACCCTGCAACTGCGGCAGGAAAATTTCCTGCAGCGCCCGGATGATGTTTACGCGGTGATCTGGGCCGGCGCCGCGGGTTTTGGGGATCCGTTCGAGCGCGACCCCCGGAAAGTATGCGAAGATGTGGTGGACAGCCGTTCGGTGTCGGTGGCCGCGGCGCGCGAGATTTACGGCGTGGTCATCGATGCGGGGGGCCAGCTCGACCTCGATGCGAGCGCGCGTCTGCGCGCCGGGCGGCGCGATGCGCGCCGGCGCAAGGATGGACCAGTGAAGCGCCTCAAGGGAAAGGTGATCGCCAACACGACCGACAGCCTCGAACTCAGGCGCGAGGCGGGCCGCGTGCATGTCTGCTGCAGCCGCTGCGCCGCCGACCTCGGATCGGTGCGCGAGAACTACAAGGATCACTGCGTCGAGGCGGAACTGGACATCAGTGCCGCCAATCCGAACATCGGCGACTGGCGCCGTTACATCGACGATCGCCCGGTGTTCAGGCAGTTTTTCTGCCCGGGGTGCGGCGCTCTGATCGAAAACGAGGTGGCGCGCGAGAACGACGAGGTGTTGCGCGACATCGAGCTGCACCTGCGCTAGGCAAGGGCTGATCAGTGCACAATATCAGCGAGTGTTCGATCGCACACAAGAATCACGAGGGAGAATGGATTGATTTACGAACGTCGCATTTACCAGGCGATGCCGGGCCGGCTTGCCGACCCGAACAGGCGTTTCGAGACCATCACGACTAAAATATGGGCGCGGCACGGCATCCGTTCCTTTGGTAACGGCTCCTAAGGGGGCATTTTTCAATACGGGTGCAGCCTGAGGCAGGCGGGTACCCGGTGGTAAACCAGGGAGAAAGCAACATGGCGGCAGCTCAAGGCAAGGTCATCATCACCTGCGCGATCACCGGCTCGATCCATACGCCGACGATGACGCCGCACCTCCCGATCACGCCCGCGCAAATCGCGGCAGCGTCGATCGCGGCAGCGGAGGCGGGCGCAGCGATTATCCACCTGCATGCGCGCGACCCGAAAGACGGCCGGCCCACACCCGATCCTAAGGTCTTCATGCAGTTCCTGCCGGTGATCAAGCAAGGGTGCGACGCGGTGATCAACATCACCACGGGCGGCGGCCACAACATGACGGTACAGGAGCGCCTCGCCGGACCGCTCGCGGCCAAGCCCGAGATGTGCTCCTTCAACATGGGCTCGATGAATTTCGGCCTCTATCCGATGCTGGGCCGCTACAAGGAGTTCAAGTATGACTGGGAGCCGAAGTATCTGGAAAACAGCCGAGACTTCATCTTCAGCAACACGTTCAAGGATATGGAGTACACGCTCAAACACCTGGGCGAGGGCTGCGGCACGCGGTTCGAGTTCGAGTGCTACGACGTCGGGCATCTCTATAATCTGGCGCACCTTGTTGACCGCGGCCTGGTGAAGCCGCCGTTCTTTGTCCAGACCATATTCGGGATCCTCGGCGGGATAGGCGCGGACACCGAGAATCTGGTGCATATGAAAAAAATCGGTGACAAGCTGTTCGGCGATACCTATTACTGGTCGATCCTCGGCGCGGGGCGCCACCAGATGGGGTTGCTCACCGTCGGCGCGCAGATGGGCGGCAATGTGCGCGTGGGTCTCGAGGACAGTGTGTACCTGGGCCGCGGCAAGCTGGCCGAATCGAACGCAGACCAGGTCAGAAAGATACGGCGAATTCTGGATGAGCTGTCGCTGTCGGTCGCGACGCCGGACGAGGCAAGGCAGATGCTCAAACTGAAGGGCCCGCAAAACGTTGCGTTCTGACAAGCCAGAGGAAAGGCAGCGCGGCGCTCCGGAACGACGAAGCGGCCCTCACCCCGCACCTCGGTATTTTTTAACCCAACGATCATCTCCACTTTGAAAGGATCAGCCACCATGATGTTTACCTGCGGCACACAAGCTTACACCGACCCCCGGCAAGATCACCGCCCCGTACTGGATCTGCGCCAGGGCGCGGCGAAAACCGCCGGCGCACCGCGCGCCGTTGCCCATGCCTCCGCCTCCCCGAAAGTGGTGCGCAACCGCAAGGGCCGCAGCCTGCGCATCGATCTCCACTGCCACTACCACAACCCGGAGGTACAGGCGAAACTCATGCCGCTCGATCCGGCGCAGTACGAGCCGGCACACGTGTACTCCAACGCGCTGTCGCGCGAGGTCAACGTCAAGCAGATGAAGGACCGCGCACCCAAGCTCTCGACGATCGAAGTGCGGCTGAAGGACATGGACCGCATGGGTATCGACATCCAGGCGGTGTCGCCGGCGCCACACCAGTGCTCGTACTGGGCCGAGCCGGGCCTGGGCCTGGAGATTTCGCGGATGGTGAACGACCGCCTCGCCGAAATCGTCGCCACTTGGCCGGACCGCTTCGTCGGCCTCGGAACCGTGCCGCTGCAGAATGCCGACATGGCGGTCGCCGAGCTTGAGCGCTGCGTGAAGAAGCTCGGCCTGCGCGGCGTCGAGATCAACCCGAACGTCAACGGATTGGATCTCACCGACCCGAAGCTGAAGCTGGACAAGTTCTTTGCCAAGGTACAGGAACTCGGCGTCGTCATATTCATGCACCCGCTCGGCTTCACCCAGGGCGAGCGGTTCATGGACCACTATTTCAACAATGTCATCGGCAATCCGCTGGAAACGACAGTCGCGGTGAGCCACCTGATTTTCGACGGCATGATGGACCGGTACCCCAGGTTGAAAATCGTGCTTCCGCATGCGGGAGGCTATCTGGCCCATTACTGGGCGAGGATGGACCATGCGCACCGGGCCCGGCCCGACTGCCATACCGTGATCAGGAAGGCGCCCAGCAGCTACCTCAGGAAATTCTATTTCGACACCATCACCTTCGACCGCGACATGCTGCGCAACATGATTGACAAGTGGGGTGACGATCACGTCGTCCTGGGCACGGACTATCCTTATGACATGAGCGAAGTGGATCCGGTCCGACTGATCGAAAGCGTGGCGCGCCTCGGGCGCGCCGAAAAGGAGCGGATCATGGGAGGAAACGCCGCCCGTCTGCTAGGAATCAAGCGCTGAGGGTGCCACGCCCCGCACTCGCAACCCTTTGCAGCCGGCATCAACGTGGGGGAAAGGAAAAGGCAATGCCAGCCAGTCAAGTTGGAGTGATCGGCCTCGGAATCATGGGATCGGCGATGTCGGCCAATCTCGTCAAGGCCGGATTTTCGGTGTTCGGATACGACATGGTCGCCGCGCGCCGGGCGGCGCTCAAGCGCGCGGGCGGACGTCCCGCGGGAAGCGGCCAGGAGGTCGGCAAACGCGCACCCGTTATTGTCACCTCGCTGCCCTCCGCCGAGGCGCTGGCCGAGGTCAGCGCGCAGCTCGCCGCGGCCGGACACGCGGGCCAGATCGTCATCGAAACCAGCACCCTGCCGATCGAGGTCAAGCAAGCGGCGCGCAAGCGCCTTGCCGTCCGCGGGATCACATTGCTCGACTGCCCCTTGAGTGGCACGGGCGCGCAGGCGCGAACCAGGGATCTGGTCGTCCTGGCGAGCGGCGGGCGCAGCGCTTACCGTAAGTGCATCCCGGTATTCGAGGGCTTCGCCCGCGCCCATTATCTGATCGGTCCGTTCGGCGATGGCTCGAAGATGAAATTCATCGCCAACCTTCTGGTTGCGATACATAACGTGGCTGCGGCCGAAGCCATGGTCCTCGGGATGAAATCGCGGCTGGATCCGGCGCAGGTGCTCAAGGTGATTTCCAATGGCGCGGGGACATCCCGCATGCTGGAAGTGCGAGGCCCGATGATGGTCAAGGGCGATTATTCGGAGGCCACGATGAAAGTCGCGGTGTGGCAGAAAGACATGAAGATCATCGGCGACTACGCGCGTTCGATCGACTGTCCCACGCCGCTGTTCCTGGCGAGCGCGCCGTTCTACACGGCAGCCATGGCCATGGGCCGCGGAGACGAGGACACCGGCTCGGTATGCGCGGTGCTGGAGGAAATGGCCCGCACGGGGCGCCGGCCAGCGCGCCGCAGACGCAAGCGATAGCGTGCCGGGCGTTGCGGGGCCGCGTCCGGAATGCTCCAATCCGACGCGCCTGCGGCTATTTCTTCGGCGATGATTTGTGCCACAGTAGCGCGAGCGTTCTAATGGTACCGGTGCGTGCCCCCTTTTGACGACGGAACGAGGGCCGGCCGGCGGCAGGTTGTGAACCATCCAGAGGAGGTTGCGCTTATGAGACAGATCGGTGTGGCAGTTGTCGGGACCGGATGGTGCGGCGGCATCCGCGCCGAAACCTGCGCCGCGAGTGCGCTGGTGAAGAGCCTGCATCTGGCTGAAATCCGGCCGGAACGGCTGGCGGAAGTTGCCAAGGCAACCGGCGCCCGCACCGCCGCCAGCGACTATCGCGAGCTGCTGAAGATCGACGAAATCGAGGCGGTATACGTCTCGGCGACGCCGGAGACCACGCATTACCCGATGGCCCGCGATTTCCTTGCGGCGGGCAAGCACGTGTTCCTCGAGAAGCCGATTGCGCTGGAGCTCGCGCAGGCCGACGAGCTCGTTGCCCTTGCGCGCAGGAATGGCCTCAAGTTCACCATCGGCTACTCGCAGCGGTTCAATCCCAAGTTCGCCTATGTCAGGAAATCCATTCGCGAGGGCACGATCGGCCGGCCGGTGAGCGCGCTGGTGAGCCGGCATATCACGCGCAGCCTGGGCAAGAAGATCTCCGGGCGCGTCAAGCTCTCGCCCGCGGCAATGGAGTCGACGCATGACCTCGATTTCGTGCTCTGGTGTCTGGAACCGGCGAAGCCGGTCCGCGTGTACTCCCAGGCCAACTACGGCGTGATGCAGGAAACAACGGGCGCGCCGATCGCCGACACCCAGTGGATCACGGTCACGATGGATAGCGGCATGTCCTTCGTCGTCGGTGGCGGATGGACCCTGCCGCCGGGGTATCCGAACTTTTCGACGACCTGGATCGAGATGGTCGGAACGGAGGGAGTGGTCATGGTCGACGACAGTCACCGCGACGTTGTGCTCAACACGATGCAGAAGGGCATGGTGCTGCCGATGTCGACCATGCCCGGCGAGCCGGTGGACCATACCTACGCCGGGCCGATGGCTGCCGAAACGCGGCATTTCCTCGAGGCCGTCGTCTATGACCGCCCGGTGATGGTGACACCGGAGCACGCGCGCATGGTGATGGAGGTCTACATCGCGGCCGACTTGTCGGCCGAGCGCAACGAGCCGGTGCCGCTGCCGCTGGCGGCGGTGAAGCCAGTGCGCGCCGCGGCGTAAGGCAACCGAATGGCGAAGAAAAACCCCAAGCGCATCGGCCTCGCGATCATCGGGGCGGGACGCGTCGGACTGTTTCGCGGCGAAGTCGCAGCGCGCCATCCGATGGTCGACTTTATCGGCCTTGCGGAGATCAAGCCTGAGCGGGCGAAACTCGTCGCCGACAAGATCGGGGCTGACTTTGTCACCGCCGATTACCGCGAACTGCTGGCACGGCCGGAAGTCACCGCAGTGGTCGTCGCCACCGACGAGCATCTGCATGTCGCTCCGATTCTTGCCGCGGTGGAGCGCGGACTGCCCCTGTTCATCGAAAAACCGCTGGCGACCGAGCTCGCCGACTCGGAACGGGTATTCAAGGCGATCCAGAAGTCCGGGGTGGACGCGGTCGTGGGCTATACGCAGCGGTTTCGCCGGCGCTGGCTAGTGGCGAAGGAGAAGGTCCGGACGGGCCAGCTGGGTGAGGTGACCATGGTGACCTCGCGCGCCTTCATGAACCGGCTCGTAGCCCTAGACAACTACAAGCGGACCAGCGATCCGACACGAATTTCGCCGATGGTGATCTCCGGGACGCATGCGCTGGACATCGTCATGTGGATGATGGAGGCCAAGCGGCCGGTGGAGGTCTACGCCCGTTCCGTGGACAAAGCGCTCGGCCCCCTTTGCCGCGGCACCGACGGCACGGCCGGCCTCATCACGTTCGACGATGGGAGCATGTACCACGCCTCCATTTCCTGGGCGCTGCCGGTCATCTGGCCCGGCGCCGTCTACAGCCTTGACGTCGGCATCGTCGGCACCGAGGGCGTGCTTTCGATCGACGACACTCACCGCGATATCGTGCTCGCGACTACACTCTCCCAGTCCGAAGGCTACGCACCGGACGCGAACCGGCGCGTCGATTTCCTCGGCAGCTATCCTCCGGGAGACATCGTCTTCGGAGAACTGCGCGGTCCGATGCGCGAGGAGACGGAACAGTGGCTCAACCGCGTCTCGATGGGCCTTCCCACGCAGCATGCGACGGCGGCCGAAGCACACAACCGGCTCATGCTGACCAAAGCCTTCGATCTATCGGCGCGGCGCAAGAAGCCGGTGGCCCTGCCGATCACGCCGGAAGACGAAGCCGCCTGACACCTTCCACTGGTGACAGGCCGGTCAGACACGAAACACGAAACACGAACCACGAACTAGGAGGCTCCCCATGACCCTGATTCGGACTCTTGCACTATCCGTGATGTCCATGCTGTCCGTGATGGCACTGGCGCTTGCGCTCGGATTCAGCAACGCCCAAGCGCAAACAGCGTCCGGCTATCCGCAGAAGCCGGTGCACATGATCATCCCGTTTGCGCCGGGCGGTGCCTCGGATTTCGTGGGCCGCATCATTTCTCCGCGACTGAGCGAGGCGCTGCCGCAGGTGCCGACGATGGTCGAGGCTGGCTACCCGGATTTTGTAACCAGTTCCTGGCAGGGTGTGTTCGTGGCGGCCGGCACGCCGCGCGGTGTGGTGGCGAAGCTGCGCGAAGCCTTGGTCAAGGTCCTGGCTATGCCGGAGGTGAAGGAGCGGTTTGCGAGCGGCGGCGTGATGGCGACTGCCAGCAAGACCCCGGAAGATTTCGCGGCGTATGTCGCGGCTGAGTCCGGGCGCTGGGGCAAGGTGGCGAGGGAGTCCGGGGCCACAATCGATTAAAAAGTTATAATATTGCGAAAAGATAAGCACCTCTAAACTGGAGACGAAGATGGCGAATGTCGGCATGGTGGGAATGGACTGGCAGGAACGCGTCAACTGGGACCGGCTGCGCAAATACCGGCTCGAGCGCGCGCGCGCGCGGATGAAGGCCCACGGGCTGGGCGCGATGCTGCTCATGTATGACGAGAACGTGCGCTACGTGACGGCCACACTCACCCCGGGCTGGAACAAGCTGAAACCCGGCCTGCGCTACGCGCTGCTGTGCGGCGATGATGCGCCGGTGCTGTTTGAGCAGGGCGACATCGGTCTCCACATCCAGAAGCACTCGCCCTGGATCCCGAAGGAGAACATCCGCTGGTCCTACGCCTGGATCAAGGGCGCGGCGGGAGCCGCCTCGACCCAGCAGGTGACGAAATTCACCAACGCCATCAAGCAGGAAATGAAGAAGCGCGGCGTCGAGGGGATGAAGCTGGGCGTGGACTTCGTCGACATCAACATGATCCAGATCTTCAAGGAGCAGAAGATCGACTGGGTCGACGGCATGACGCCGATGATGGAGGCGCGCGCGGTCAAGAACGAGGACGAACAGGAATGCATGCGCCAGGTCGGCGCCATTGGCGACGCGGCGCACTGGGAGTTCATGAAGTTCCTGAAACCCGGGCTCACCGAGAACCAGCTCACGGCACACATCATGCAGTTTCTCTACAACATTCCGGGCATGGAAGACGTCGAGGACGTAATCGTCTCGTCGGGGCTGAACACCTGGCCAAACTGGCGCAACTTCTCCGACCGCATCATCAAGCCGGGCGACATGGTTTTCATGGATCTGGCGGCGCTCACATGGAACGGCTACAAATCGTGCTACTACCGGACCTACATGGTGGGCCGGGAACCAAACCAGGAGCAAAAGGACTACTACGCGACGGCGCTCAAGTGGCTGTACGACTCGATCAAGGCAGTCAAGGTCGGCGCCACGACGCGCGACATTGCGATGCAGTGGCCCTCTGCCAAGGAAGCCTGGGGTTACGAGGATGAAGACCAAGCCGCAGCCAATCTGTGGGGCCATGGCCTCGGACTCGCCCAGTACGACCAGCCTGTCATCTCGCGTATCTGGTCGCTCGACCATCCCATCGAGATCAAGGAAGGCATGGTATTCGCGCTGGAAACGCAGCACGGCAAGCCGCACCAGTGGGGCGTGCGCATCGAAGAAATGCTGATCGTGCACAAAGACAGCATCGAGATCGTGTCCAACTTCCCGGTCGAGCAGATTACCGTGGTGGACCCGATGCCTGGCTACTCCGATTACGCCAAATTGCCCGGCACGTAAGGCGTCCGGCTTGAACACGCGCGCGGCCTCGCGTGGAAACGCGAGGCCGCCGTTTTTGCACGACTGAAAGAGCCCATGCAAGCACTGATCGTCCCCCTGTCCGCGCCTGAGGCCTCCGACGCCAATCGTTTTGGCCCAAAGGCCGCGAATCTCGCCGCACTGGGCCAGGCGGGTTTGCCCATCCCCGACGGTTTTTGCCTCGACGCCCGGGCCTATCGCATCCAGATTGCGGCGCTGGGACTGGAGGACGCCGCACGCAATATCGACTCTCCGGAACCGGGCAAAGCGCGGCGTGCCGCGCTCGACATGAAACTCGGCCTGCTCGACCAGCCCATCACGCCGGAGGTGCTCGAGCCGCTGCTAGCCGCGCGGCGAAACCTGGTGGAGGCCGCCGGTGGCGAACCCATCGTGGTGCGCTCCTCTGCGCTGGTGGAAGACCGCTTCGGTTCCAGTTTCGCCGGCCAGTTCGAAAGCTACCTCGACCTGGAAAGCGAGGCTGATTTCGTGACGGCCGTGCGCTCATGCTGGGCGGCGCTCTGGTCCACCCGCGTGCTGCGCTACATGGCAACCCACAACGCGAGCCCCGCGGAAACCGCGATGGCCGTCCTGGTCCAGCCTCTGGTGCCGGCGCGTGTCTCCGGCGGCGGATTGAGTCAGAGCGCCAACGGCGACATGGTCCTCAACGCAACCTGGGGTTTAGGCTCGGCGATCGCACAGGGCGAGGTCGTGCCCGAGCGCATCGTACTCACGCGCGAGGGCAAACATCACGATACCGCCCTTGGCCGCAAATATCACGCGGTCGGGTGCGCTCACAATGGCCGGCCGCTGTTGCCGCGCACGCTGTTCTCCCAACCCTGCTTGAGCAAAGCACAGGCCATTGAACTTGGCCAGATACTTCGCAGGGTCGAGGCTGTCATGGGCATGCCCGTGGAAATCGAGTGGGCGCTCGACGACAAGGGATTCAAGCTGCTGCAGGGTCGGCCGCTGCATCTCGCGCCGACACCGGTACCCGACGAGATCTGGCTGCGCCACCCGGCGCTCAACGGTCAGCCGGCAGGCGTCGGCTGGAGTTCGGGACGCGCCTGCGTGGTGAATTGCGAATGCGAGCTCTCCCGCGTCGGCCCGGGTGACATTCTGGTGACGAAGGTCGCCGGACCCGCTCTCTCCCAGATCCTACAGAGCGTGGCTGGCGTAGTCGCGGAACTCGGCGGTAGCACCTCGCATCTAGCCTCACTTGCCCGCGAACGCGGCATTCCGATGGTTCTGGGCGTGCTCGATGCCACCACGCGCATTCCCGACGGCGCACAAGTCGCCGTGGATGGCGTCGCCGGGGTGGTACGCTGGATGCGTTAGGACGCTGAGTCGATATGAGCCGTACGCGCATATTCATCACCCAGCCCGTGGCACAGAGCGCCATCGAGCGGCTGCAGGGCGTCGCCGAGGTGGAGTGGAACCCCGATCCGGCGCACATCATGGGCAAGGAGGAGTTGTGCGCGGCCGTACGGCGGCACGATATCCTGTTCTGCCTGCTGCACGACCGCGTGGATCGCGACGTGATTGCGGCCAACCCGGACCTGCGTGCGATCGCCTCCATGAAAATCACGCCGTCCGACCTCGACGTGGCCGAGGCGACGGCGAGGCGCATCCCGGTGACGGTGATTCCGCCGATCTTGACCGAGGCGACCGCCGACATTCATTTCGCGCTGCTGCTCGCCGTCGCGCGGCGCCTGGTGGAAGGCGACCGCCTGGTGCGGGCGGGGATATTCCCTGGTGGTCAGTCCTGCTACCTGGAAGGGGCGGGCGTGTGGGGCAAGACCATCGGCCTCATCGGCGGCGGTGGCCGCATCGGCCGCGCGGTCGCGCGCCGCGCTCTCGGCTTCTCGATGCGCGTCCTCTACTGGACCCCCCGCCGCAAACCGGAAAGCGAGGAACGCGAAGCCGGCCTCAACTATGTGCCGTTCGACCAACTGCTCGCACAGTCCGACTTCGTGTCAATGCATGCGCCGCTCACTCCCGAGACGCATCATCTGATGGGCGCACGCGAGTTCGGACTGATGCAGCCGACGGCTTTTTTCGTCAACACGGCGCGCGGCGCCGTCGTGGATGAGGTGGCGCTTGGCCGCGCGCTCACCGAACGGCGCATTGCCGGCGCCGGGCTCGATGTGTTCGAGCATGAGCCCAAGGTGGACCCGGCGCTGCTCGCCATGCCGAACGTCGTCCTCACGCCCCATCTGGGGAGCGCGGTGAGGGAACTCAGGGAATCGATGGCCCACATCGTGGTGGACAACATCCTCGCGGTACTGGAGGGCAAAAAGCCGCCCAACTGCTGGAACCCGGAAATCTATTCCGCGCCGGGCTAGGTATTCTTCTTGGGCGTAGTGGGCCCGCGCATCTTGCCCGTTTCGCGCATCCGCCCGAAGTGTTCCGCGATCTCGGTCATTTCCTCCAGCGCCAGCAGCTTTTGCCGCAGACTGAGCCCACGCCATCGGCGCAGCTGCGCACGGCGGCTGCCCTCCCAGCTTGTCAGGCTCCAGTCAATATTGTCCGGGATCTCGCTCATGCGGTTTTCCATCCTCCAGGATCCAACGCAAGTGCTGGATGTCATCCAGGTCGCGCGGCCGGCCGGCGGCTTGTTTCATTGCGATCAAAGCCGTGATCGAAACGAAGCGTGCTTCGAGTTCCGGCGCCACTTCGCCCCGCAGTGCCTCGTCGTACTCGCGCCCGAAGTCGAAGGGTTCGAACACAAAGACGTCCACTGCGGTTTCGCGGTGCCGGTCGCTGAAGAAATTAAGCACCTTCATTCCCTTGTCGCGGATCCATTGCTGCCGCAGTTCAGCATCGGCAAATTGTTCGGCCGCAATTGGAACCAGCGGTTTGTATCCCAATTCCGCCAGCGATGCGAAGGCGCGAAGGATATTCTCCCGATCGAGCGCGATGACCAAATCGACGTCCTGAGTAAATCGCAAATAGCCGTGCGCATTCACCGCCAATCCACCGGCCACCAGGTAGCGCACCTGCGCCTGCGCGAACGCGCGCAAAATGGCTTCGAAGCTGGCGAGTTTCATGCGCCGCTACGCTCGCGCGCGACCGGATCCGCGGGCAACCTCAATTCGCGGCGCAGCATCTGCGTGATTACCAGGTCGAGCGGCGGCGAGTTCAGCCCGCAGGCAACAGTGTTTGAATTTTTTCCCGCTACCGCTGGGACAAAGCTGGTTTCGGCCGGGACCCATGAGAATTTGTCCGAATAGTGATCGCGCCCTGAATCGAGCGCAGGATCACGCTATCATAGAGAAGCATGGGTCGTGCGGCAAGCTCGGCCATTTCACGCAGCCGCCCGGGAGCGCGCACGGGCGGGCCTCGCTCTGCCGGCATCACAATTGCCGAACTAATCCGTTCACCCCGACTTTTGTGTGGAAGATTTCGATGATGCGAGGCCGGCCGCCGAAGCCAAGTTCACACTGGATATGCGGTCGAAGCGATCACAGGATTACGCAGCTTTCTTTTTCCCCAGCACATGCTTGAGGTACTGCCCGGTGAAGCTCGCCGGGTTCTCGGCCACGTCCTCGGGCGTGCCCTGGGCGATGATGCGGCCGCCGCCGTCCCCACCCTCCGGGCCGAGGTCGATGACCCAGTCCGCGGTCTTGATCACGTCGAGGTTGTGCTCGATCACCACCACGCTGTTGCCGTGGTCGCGCAACCGGTGCAGCACTTGCAGCAGCAGGTCGATGTCCTGAAAGTGCAGCCCGGTGGTGGGTTCGTCCAGGATGTAGAGCGTGCGCCCGGTGTCGCGCTTCGACAGCTCCAGCGACAGCTTCACCCGCTGCGCCTCGCCGCCGGAGAGCGTGGTCGCCGACTGGCCGAGCTGGACGTAGCCCAGGCCGACATCGAGCAGGGTGTTCAACTTGCGCGCCACGATGGGCACGGCGCTGAAGAACCCGTGCGCCTGCTCCACGGTCAGTTTCAGCACGTCGTAAACACTTTTGCCCTTGTACTGCACTTCCAGCGTTTCGCGGTTGTAGCGCTTGCCGTGGCAAACGTCGCAAGGCACGTAGATATCGGGCAGGAAGTGCATTTCCACCTTGAGCACGCCGTCGCCCTGGCAGGCCTCGCAGCGCCCGCCCTTGACGTTGAAGGAGAATCGGCCCGGCCCGTAGCCGCGCTCGCGCGCCGCGGGGACGCCCGCGAACAGTTCGCGAATCGGCGTGAACAGACCGGTGTAGGTGGCCGGATTGGAGCGCGGCGTGCGCCCGATCGGGCTCTGGTCGACGCTGATCACCTTGTCGAAGAATTCCAGTCCGCTGACCGATTCGTGCGGCGCGGGTTCGCCGCTGCCGCCGTAGAGATGCTGGGCCGCGGCCTGGTAGAGGGTGTCGTTCACCAGCGTCGATTTGCCCGAGCCCGAGACGCCGGTGACGCAAACGAACAGGCCCAGCGGCAGTTCCAGGTCCACGCTCTTCAAGTTGTTGCCGCTGGCGCCGCGAAGCCGCAGCACGCGCGCCTTGTCGTAGCGGTGGCGGCGCTTGGGCATGGGGATTTGCATGCGCCCGGCGAGATACTTCCCGGTAAGCGAGGCGGGGTTTTGCATGATTTCCTGCGGTGTGCCCTCGGCCACCAGCTTGCCGCCGTGCTCGCCCGCGCCCGGGCCCATGTCGACCACATGGTCTGCGGATAGAATCGCCTCTTCGTCGTGCTCGACCACGATCACCGTGTTGCCGAGGTCGCGCAGGTGCTTGAGCGTGGCCAGCAGCCGTCCGTTGTCGCGCTGGTGCAGGCCGATCGAGGGTTCGTCGAGCACGTACATCACGCCGGTGAGGCCGGAACCGATCTGGCTCGCGAGCCGTATTCGTTGCGCTTCGCCGCCGGAGAGCGAGTCGGCGGCGCGATCCAGCGAAAGGTAGTCCAGGCCGACGTTATTGAGGAAGGAGAGGCGCGAAGCGATTTCCTTCACGATCCTGTCGGCGATCGCCGCCTTGTGGCCGGGCAGCTTCAGCCTCTGGAAAAACGCGAGGCCGCGCTTGAACGGCATGGCGCTAACCTGGAAAATCGCCAGGTCGGCGATCTTGACGTTGCGCGCCTCGGTGCGCAGGCGCGTGCCGTCGCAGGCCGGACAGGGTTTGCTGTTCAGGTATTTCGCCAATTCCTCGCGCACCACGATGGAATCGGTCTCCCGGTAGCGGCGCGCGAGATTCGGGATCACGCCCTCGAAATCGTGCTCGCGCACGACGGTGCGGCCGCGTTCGCTCAGGTAGGAGAACGGGATTTTTTCCTTGCTGCCGTAGAGCACGATGTCCTGCGCCGTTTGCGGCAGCTTATCGAACGCCGCCTCGACGTCGAAGCCGAAGTGCGCGGCGAGGCTGGTGATCATCTGGAAGTAGAACTGGTTGCGCCGGTCCCAGCCCTTGATCGCGCCGCTGGCAAGACTCAAATGCGGGTGCGCCACCACGCGGTGCGGATCGAAGAACTCGATCGTGCCCAGGCCGTCGCATTCCGGGCACGCGCCCATGGGATTGTTGAAAGAGAACAGGCGCGGTTCCAGTTCGGCCAGGGAATAACTGCACGCCGGGCAGGCGAACCTGGCCGAGAACAGGTGCTCCTTGCCCGAGTCCGTTTCCACGGCGATGGCGCGGCCATCGGCATGACGCAGGGCGGTCTCGAAGGATTCGGCCAGGCGCTGCTTCAACTCCGGTCTGACCTTGAGCCGGTCCACCACCACGTCGGTCGAGTGCTTGACGTTCTTGGACAGCCTGGGCAGGGCGTCGATGTCGTAGATCTTGCCGTCCACGCGCAGGCGCACGAAGCCCTGCGCGCGCAGCTCGGCGAACAGATCGGCCTGCTCGCCTTTTCTTCCGGCGACGACGGGCGCGAGGATCATCAGCTTCGTGTCCTCCGGCAGGGCGAGCACGTGGTCGACCATTTGCGCCACCGACTGCGCCTCCAGCGGCAGCGCGTGCTCGGGGCAGTAGGGCGTGCCGACGCGGGCGTACAGGAGGCGCAGATAGTCGTGGATCTCGGTCACCGTGCCGACGGTGGAGCGCGGGTTGTGGCTGGTGGCTTTCTGCTCGATGGCGATTGCGGGCGACAGGCCCTCGATCAGGTCGACATCGGGCTTTTCCATGAGCTGCAGAAACTGCCGCGCATAGGCGGACAAGGACTCGACGTAGCGCCGTTGGCCTTCGGCGTAGAGCGTATCGAAGGCGAACGAAGACTTGCCCGATCCCGATAGCCCGGTGATCACGATCAGCCGGTTGCGCGGCAGATCGAGATTCAGGTTCTTCAGATTGTGCGTACGTGCGCCGCGAATCCTGATTTTGTCCATGCTGGCCGGAGATACAAACCTGCTAATATACGAGATTACGCTGCCACTGCGCTACTGCCACGTTATGTCGTCCGCTTCCTCCAACCGCATGTCGCCCCTGGAAATCCGCGCAAGTCTTTCTCTTTCCTCGATTTTTGCGCTGCGCATGCTGGGCCTGTTCCTGATCCTGCCGGTGTTCGCGGTGCATGCGATGCACCTCAAAGGCGGCGATGACCACACCCTGGTGGGCATTGCGCTCGGCGCCTATGGCCTGACCCAGGGCGTGCTGCAGATCCCCTACGGCATGGCCTCCGACCGCTACGGCAGGAAGCGCATCATCATTCTGGGCCTGGTGCTGTTTGCGCTGGGAAGTTTCATCGCCGCCATCGGGGACGACATCTACGTCATCATCGCCGGCCGCGCCGTCCAGGGCGCGGGCGCGATCTCCGCGCCGGTGATGGCGTTCCTCGCCGACCTGACGCGCGAGCAGCACCGCACCAAGGCGATGGCGCTGGTGGGTTCGAGCATCGGCTTGATGTTCGCCCTGTCCCTGGTCGGTTCGCCCCTGCTCTACCGCCACATCGGCATGGGCGGCATCTTCGTCCTCACCGGCGTGCTGGCGCTGGTGGCGATCCTGGTGGTGGTGAGTGTGGTGCCGGAAGAGGTGTTGGTAAAAATCGAGGCCGAGGAGCACGTCGAGCCGGCGCGTCTCGGCGACGTGCTGAGAAACCCGGAGCTGCTGCGGCTCAACGTCGGCATTTTCTCGCTGCATGTGGTGCAGATGGCGATTTTCGTGGTCGTGCCGCTCGCTCTGGTGAGCGCGGGCGGGCTCGCGGTGGACCAGCACTGGAAAGTCTATCTGCCGGTGGTGCTGGCGTCTTTCCTGCTGATGCTGCCGCCGATTTTCTACGCCGAGAAAAAGGACAGCATCAAGCCGGTATTCCTCGCCAGCATCGCGCTGATGGCGGTGGTTCAGCTGGGTTTCGTGTTCGCGCTGAATAATTTCACCGCGCTTGTCATCCTGATGCTGGGCTTCTTCGTTGCTTTCAATGTGCTGGAGGCAAGCCTGCCGTCGCTGGTGTCGCGCACGGCGCCGGGGCGCGCCAAGGGCACCGCCCTGGGAGTGTACAACACGACCCAGTCATTGGGCCTGTTCGTCGGCGGCGCCGCGGGCGGCGCTCTGATGCAGCATCAGGGGCAGGCGGCGGTGTTTGTGTTCGGCGCGGTACTGATTGCGCTGTGGGGGATAAGCGCCGCAGGCATGCGCGTGCCGCGGCGCGCGCGCGAACGCGGCGCGGACACGGTCGGAGGCGCGGCGCTGGGCAACGGGTCGGCACGGTAACACTGGACGGAAAACCAAAGAGGAGAGTCGAAATGGCATCGATCAACAAAGTGATACTAATAGGTAATCTGGGGCGTGATCCCGAAACCCGCTTCCTGCCCAGTGGCAGCGCGGTCGCCAACATCTCTATTGCGACTACAGGCACCTGGAAAGACAAGACCTCGGGCGAGAAGAAGGAAGCGACGGAGTGGCACCGCGTCGTCTTCTTCGGGCGCCTCGCGGAAATCGTCGGCGAGTACCTGAAGAAGGGCAGCCAGGTCTACGTCGAGGGCCGCCTCCAGACCCGCAAGTACGAGAAAGACGGCCAGGATCACTACAGCACAGAGATCATCGCGGACACGATGAAGATGCTGGGTTCCCGCAGTGGCATGGGCGGGGGTGAACCGCGCGAGATGCCCGAACCGTCTGCGGCGGGAGAATCGAAGCCGGCGAAGAAGCCTGCCGGCCAGTTTCAGGACATGGACGACGACATCCCGTTCTAGCCCTGCGCCAAGGTGGGACGCAGGCCGGATTTTTCAGCCTAGCTCCTTGAAAAGGCAGGGTTTGCCCATACATTAGCCATGGGGAAGCCCTGCTTTTCCGTTATAATCGATATCTTTTTCGTTGGATGGATGGAGGCCGTCGTGCCTATTTACGAATATCGTTGCTCGACCTGCGCGTTCCAGAAAGAGTACCTGCGAAAGCTGAGCGATCCGTTGTTGAGCGTCTGTCCCGAATGCAGCGAGAAGACTTTCGGCAAGATGCTTACCGCCGCCGGCTTTCAGTTGAAGGGAAGCGGCTGGTATGCGACCGATTTCAAGAACAGCGGCGCCAGGCCCGCGGCCAAGACCGCAGGCAAGAGCGAAGCTGCAACGAAGACCGAGACCAAGACCGAGATCGCGAGCGAGAGCGAGAGCAAGAGCAAGCGCGACGTCAAGCCTAAAGCCCGGCCTGCCGCGGCACCGGCTGCTCCCGCGAGCACAGCCAAGGCTGAATGAAAAAATACCTCATCACCGGGCTGCTGATCTGGATTCCGCTGGTCATCACCATCTGGGTTCTCAAGCTGGTGGTCGACATGCTCGACCAGACGCTACTACTGCTGCCGCAGGCGTTGCGCACCGAGAGCTGGCTCGGCATCCATATCCCGGGCATGGGCGTGTTGCTGACGCTGTTGATCGTGATTCTGACCGGCGTGGTCACGGCGAATTTCGTCGGCCAGCGCCTGGTGCATTGGTGGCACGAAATTCTGCACCGCATTCCGGTGGTGAACTCGATCTACTCCGGCGTCAAGCAGGTGAGCGACACGCTGTTTTCCTCCAGCGGCGAGGCTTTCCGCAAGGCGCTGCTGGTGCAGTGGCCGCGCGAGGGCATGTGGACGATCGCATTTCTCACCGGGGCGCCCGGCGGCGACGTCACCAATCACCTGCAGGGCGACTACGTGAGCGTCTATGTGCCGACCACGCCCAACCCGACCGGCGGTTACTTCGTGATGATGCCGCGCAAAGACGTGATCGAGCTCGACATGAGCGTCGACACGGCGCTGAAATACGTCATCTCCATGGGCGTCGCGTCGCCGAACGGGAGCGGAAAAAGGAAGTCATGATTTAGTAATGGGCAATGGGTAATGAGTGATGCCGCCTGACTCATCACCCATGACTCATTACCCATCACTCATCACCGATAGCCAATATTATGCGTACCCACTACTGCGGCCTGGTCAGCGCCGCCGAGCTCGATCAGACGGTCACCCTGTGCGGCTGGGTCAACACCCGGCGCGACCACGGCGGCGTGATTTTCATCGATTTGCGCGACCGCGAAGGCATGGTCCAGGTCGTATGCAATCCGACGCGGCCGCAGGTATTCGCGGTAGCGGAGAAAATCCGCAACGAATTCGTGATCAGGGTGACGGGCAAAGTGATCCGGCGCGAGCCGGCGCTGGTAAATCCGAAACTCAAGAGCGGCGAGATCGAGGTGCTGTGTCGCGAGCTCGAGATCCTCAACCCGGCGGTGACGCCGCCGTTCCAGCTCGACGAAGACAACCTGTCGGAGACCACCCGCCTCACCCACCGCGTGATCGACCTGCGCCGGCCGCAGATGCAGGCGAACCTGCGCCTGCGCTACAAGGTGGCGATGGCGGTGCGCCGTTATCTGGATGAGGCGGGATTCATCGACATCGAGACGCCGATGCTCGCCAAGTCCACCCCGGAGGGGGCGCGCGACTACCTGGTGCCTTCGCGCGTGCAAGCCGGCATGTTCTTCGCCCTGCCGCAGTCGCCGCAGCTGTTCAAGCAGATGCTGATGATTGCGGGCTTCGACCGCTATTACCAGATCACCAAGTGCTTCCGCGACGAGGATCTGCGCGCCGACCGCCAGCCCGAGTTTACCCAGATCGATATCGAGACTTCGTTCCTGGCGGAGGAAGAAATCCGCAGCATCATGGAAGCGCTGATGCGCGCCGTGTTCAAGCAGGCGCTCGATGTGGTGCTACCCGATCCTTTCCCGGTCATGGCCTACTCCGAGGCGATGGAGCGCTACGGCTCGGACAAGCCGGACCTGCGCGTGCCGCTCGAGTTCACCGAACTCACCGACGCCATGAAAAGCGTCGAGTTCAAGGTGTTCTCCGCCCCGGCCAATGCGGCCGGCGGGCGCGTGGCCGGTCTCTGCATTCCCGGTGGCGGCGCGCTCACCCGCGGCGAGATCGACGCCTATACCCAGTTCGCCGGCATCTACGGCGCCAGGGGTCTCGCCTATATCAAGGTCAACGAGGTCGCCCGCGGCCGCGAGGGACTGCAATCGCCCATAGTGAAGAATCTTTCCGATGCGGCGCTCAACGCCATCGTCGGGCGCTCCGGTGCCAAAGACGGCGACCTGATTTTCTTCGGCGCCGACAAGGCCAAGATCGTGAACGATGCGCTGGGCGCGCTGCGGGTCAGGATCGGCCATGAAAAAGGATTTGCCGTGCAGGGCTGGAAGCCGCTGTGGGTGGTGGACTTCCCGATGTTCGAGTACGACGACGAAGCCAGGCGCTGGGTCGCGATGCACCATCCCTTCACCGCACCCAAGGACGGCCACGAGGACTACCTCGCGACCGATCCGTCCAAAGCGGTTGCCAAGGCTTACGACATGGTGCTGAACGGATCGGAAATCGGCGGCGGCTCGGTGCGCATCCATCGCGAGGAGGTGCAGTCCAAGGTGTTCCGCGCACTCGCCATCGACGCTGCGGAAGCGAAGCTGAAATTCGGCTACCTGCTCGACGCGCTGCAGTACGGCGCGCCGCCCCATGGCGGCATTGCCTTCGGCCTGGACCGCATCGTCGCGATGATGGTGGGCACCGAATCGATCCGCGACGTCATCGCCTTCCCCAAAACGCAGCGGGCGCAGTGCCTGCTGACGCAGGCGCCCAGTCCGGTGGACGAGAAGCAACTGCGCGAACTGCACATCAGATTGCGCGGCGCCGGGAAACAGCCGGAAACAAGCTAGAGCTCCAGGCTCTTAACTGCGGATTGCCCCGGGATCAACAAGGATGAAGCGGCTCGTTATCGCCTTTTGCGCGCTGTTGGCGTTGACCGGCGCGGCGGTTGCGCGAGGTCCGGTCCCGATCGGCGATATTGCGGTTGCCGCTTTGCCCGGGGAAGCGCACGCGACGCTGGCGCTGGTCAAGGCGGGCGGGCCGTTTGCCTACGCCAGGGACGGCAGCGTGTTCAGCAACCGCGAAAAAATGCTGCCCGCTCGACAGCGCGGCTACTACCGCGAATACACGGTGCAGACGCCGGGTGCGCGCGACCGCGGCGCGCGCCGCATCGTCGCCGGCGCCTCGGACGGCGTGCGCACCTCCGGCGAGTACTATTACACCGACGACCATTACAATTCCTTCAGGCGGATCCGTGAGTAGCTCCCTCGAACAACTGCTCAAGGACAAGGACAAGGCCGGCGTATACCTGACGGGGCCTGACACGCGACTCATCGCCGAGGCCGCGCAGGCAGCGGGCCTCGCGCTGTGGCGCGTGGACATCGGCCACGTGCACGACAAGCAGGGCTTCACCGGGTTGGTGGCCAAGGCGCTCGCCTTCCCCGAATGGTTCGGCGGCAACTGGGACGCCTTCGAAGACTGCCTCAGCGATCTTTCCTGGCACCCGGCCGCCGGCTACGTGCTGCTGCTCGAGCATGGCAAGCATTTCGGCGCCGGCCACAAGCAGGAGTTCATCACCGCGGTGGAAGTGCTCGACGGCGTCGCAGAATATTGGCAGGGGCAAGGCAAACCGTTCTGGGCCATAGTCAGCGGCCCGGAAGGCTGGGATGCGGGGTTGCCGCCGCTGCCTGCCGCCTGAATCTGCGACTTTAAAAACCTGCTAGTCGCATCCCTAGCACTCGATAGGCCGATTAGTGTACGATTACTCGTACACCTGACTCGATGAGGCCGTCACTCTCATGCGATCGTCCGCGTCCCTCGCCTTGCGCCGGCAGGCACTCGACCGGCTGGTCGATCACTTCAGCCGCATGGGCCTGAAGCAGGGCGAACTGGCTGATTTGCTGGAGGTCTCCCGTCCGCGCGCCAACGCGCTCATGAACGGGCACGTGGAGCAGTTCAGCCTGGATGCGCTGGTCGATTTTGCGGAGCGCACAGGGTTAACCATGCGGCTATCTATGACCCGGCGCTATCACACGACCTAGTACATATATCCAAAAGCTTGCGAAATCAATTGGCGACTTCAAGGAAAAGCATAGGGGCAGGCGGTAAGAACTCTTGAAAATCTGACCTCGGCGATCGAATTGTGCGGCTAGACCTGTGCGAAGATTTGTCTATCGAACGCGCTTGAGAAGGCGCAACACGATTCGAAGAGGTTGAAATAATTACAGCAACGTCGATGATATCCGCACGGTAGGCCATCGCAATCCTGCCTACCAGGTTGTCTAAAATGTATTTTTTTGAGAATATTGGCATTAGCACCGCGACTCGCGATTTAACTAATCCCAGACGACTTGCTTCCCAGCCGTTCTGCAATAACCGTCGCGCAAAAGCGACCGCATTGGATTTGCTTTGTGAGACAGGCCGCCCCCCCCTTCATTGCGCAGGGGCGCCGGTGACCTTTGATGGCTGATTGAATCTCTTCATACAAGCGCGGCGCGCGAATCAGTAGATATTCTTCTCCGTTCCATACGGAGCACCTTTCCAGAATATGCGACCTATTTGATACCAAGTTTTGGCGATTCATTTGTCATCCCATTCAATCTGGCAAACCAAGAAAAAGCGCTTTGATAATCCAGAAAGGTGCATACTTCAAGGAGCCCGCTCAATTTAAATGTGGGTCGTCCGAGTTGTCTTGAAAACAAAGCGCGCCTCGATTCCTCGGCCACAATGGAATATCTCGTCGTGCCACTCGAAGCCGTTAGGTGTACGTCGTTAAAGCGCAACAATCCAGAGTAAATTGGTGTCGAATGCTCAACTTCGAACAACGCTCGAAGTTTGTTGGAACCCTTATCGATCCAAATCACATCGATTTCCTCGATAATGGGGAGGATTGACTCAAATCCCAGAACTTTTTCTCGAAGCTGAAATTGCTTTGCCAAACCCCAATCAAGCTGAGGACGGTCATTCGCGGGAATCCATACGTCATAGCCTTTCTGGGCGCCAATCGATCCAAGCAATGTTTGAACCTGAGGGTGGGAAAGAGGAGGAATGCTATGCGCGGGCAGTAACTTAGTAGCCTGCTCAAAGAAATCCCATCCATAATTCCCTTCCACGTTATAGCGACCGGAATTCGCCACATATAGGTCAGTATTGTCCTTTCCCAAATACACTTGCACCTTAAATTGTCCGTCACTAGCCGGAACAAGATCGTTGAAAACTGGTTCATACTCGGCAAGGCGAATAAAGAGAGGGTCGGGTTGCTGATCCCAGAGAAAAACGATATACGAATTCTTGCCTTCGAGACGCCTTAAGTCGTCGCGCCGCAATCCGTAAAATGTTTTCTTGCCATTACTATGCAGCTTCGAATATCTTATGTAAACGAATGCGTCACCGCCGCCGATTTCGTACAACGAAAGACTATTGTCTAATTTGCTTACTTTGTCGAAGCGCTTGGACAGTTCGGCTAGAAACTGCGATTTGACGGAAGTGGTCACTAATGCTTCCTTTGAATGTGGACCAGATTGAACTTGCAATCTCTCCCATGATTCTACTGCAAGAAATAGAAGGGTAGGCGACGGAAGTGTACATAAGCATCTAGGTCTTCCTCCGCAACCACGTCAATTTTCGAAAGCGATCTTCCAATTGCGGCACAAAATCCCGCGCTCGGTCCTGGTGGTGATCTACACCGCCGACCTGCAGGTGCTCATGCTGGAACGCGCCGGCTGGCCCGGCTTCTGGCAATCGGTCACGGGCAGCATCGATCACGAGAACGAGCCGCTTATCGAAACCGCCGCGCGCGAAGTACTCGAGGAGACTGGTATCGACGTCCGGCAATACCGGTTGGAGGACTGGGGCATCGAAAATCGCTTCGAGATATTCAAGAAGAATCTCAACCGCTATGCCGAAGGCGTGACGCATAACCAGGAGCATGTATTCGGTCTGGAGCTGCCCGCGATAGTGCCGGTGCGGCTGGAACCCACCGAACACCTGAATTACCGCTGGTTGCCGTGGAACGACGCCGCCGAGTCCACGCCTTCGTGGAGCAATCGCGACGCCATCCTGCTGTTGCCGAAAAAGCTCGGCAAGCGCGCCTAGGGGAGGCGGCGCCCGCGGCGTTTGACCTGGGTCAGGCCCCTGCCACTGCGCCGGCGCATAGCCAGCGAGTCTGAAGTCGGCGCCTGACCCTTGCCGCGGGGGTGCTACGACGTCCATAATGGCACTCTGTCTGGATCAACGGCCCTTTGCCATGAATAAATCCTTGGATCTGAAAGTCGAAACAGAGCGCCGCGGGCGTGCCGATTACTTGCTCTCGCGCACCGACAAGTATTTCACCAAATCGCGCCAGATCGTGGAGAAGTTCGGCGACAAGACCGTGACCTACGGCGTGTTCCTGCGCCGTGGCACCGTTTGTGCCGTCGACCCGGCGCTGGAAATCCTGCGCGAATACTATCCGCAGGACGCCGTGCCGCTCAAGATCACGCGGCTGTACGAGGAGGGCGCCTTCGTCCCGGATCAGAAGCCGATTTTCACCTACACCGGCTCGTTCGCCGCGCTGGTCGAATTGGAGACACTGATCCTGCGCCGCGTCGGCACTGCCTGCGTCTCCGCCTACAACGCCTACAAGATGGCGACCGACTTGCCCAAAGTCGCCTTTATCGACATGCACGCGCGCCACGCCTGCGGCGACGATCTGTCCATTCTGGCCGCTTACGGCGCCGCGGTCGGCAGCCGCATCGCCAAGCTCTCCGGTGCAGTCGGTTTTCTTGGCTCTTCCCAGGATCTGACCGCGCATTTCTACGGCCAGGAAGGCGGGCTCGGCACCATGCCGCATGGCATCGTCGGCTACGCCGGCTCGACTCTGAGAGCGGCGCAAATGTACGCCGAGACGCACCCGCAGGACAACCTCACCGTATTGGTCGATTACTACGCGCGCGAATTCAGCGATGCGCTCGAGGTCTGCCGCTGGTGGTACAACGACGTCCTGCCGAGCGATAGCGGGAGCGCGCGCACGCTCGCATTTCGCATCGACACCCATGGCGAGCGCTATGCCGAGGGGCTCGATTACGAGCAGGCGGTCGAACTGGTGGCCAACTGGCTGCATGTGCTGAACGAGTACGAGGCGGTGCGGGCGGTGATGGGTGACGAGGCCTACGACTCGGACACGCTCAACATCGTCAAGGACCGCGTGCGCAAGGTGTTGTTCGGCACCGGCGTGTCCGTGGCGAGCGTGATCAAGATGCGCCAGACCCTGGATGCTTCCGGTTTCAACTCGGCGCACATCGTCGGCTCCAGCGGTTTCACGCCGTTCAAGTGCAAGATGTTCGGCCACGCGCGCGCGCCGGTGGACGTGATCGGCACCGGCTCGTTCATCCCGGAAGCTTTCGGCGATACTTTCGCTACCGCCGACATTTTCATGTACGACGGCGAGTTCCTGATCAAGGTCGGGCGCGAAAAGCTGTTTCAGGGCTTGAAGCCCTGATATTGGTCATGGCCATAGCTACACCGAGAGTCAGGCCGGGATGAAGCTGCGCCTCGCCACCTACAACATCCACAAAGGTTTTTCTCATTTCAACCGGCGCATGATGGTGCACGAGCTGCGCCACCATCTGCGCCTGCTCGATGTGGACATCGTGTTTCTGCAGGAAGTGCAGGGCGAGCATGAACATCACGCCGAGCACGTGCTCAACTGGCCGGCGGAGCCGCAGTATGAGTTCCTCGCCAACGAGGTGTGGCCCGACTATGCTTACGCCCGCAATGCGGTATACGACCAAGGCCATCACGGCAACGCCATCCTCAGCCGCTTTCCGATCATCAGCGCGGAGAACCAGGATGTGTCCGGCCACCGCTTCGAAAAACGCGGCCTGCTGCATTGCGAAGTCGCGCTAGGTGAACTGCGCCTGCACTGCCTGTGCGTGCACTTTGGCTTGAATGAGCGCGGGCGACGGCGCCAGCTGTCGGCGCTGACCGAACGCGTGCAGCGCCTGGTGCCCGCCGGCGCGCCGCTCGTCGTCGCCGGCGATTTCAACGACTGGCGCAATAACGCCGGGCGCAAGATGGTCGCGGAACTCGGTCTGAAGGAGGCGTTCCGCGACCAGCATGGGCGGCTGGCGCGGACCTTTCCCAGCACTTTCCCGCTGCTGCGCCTGGACCGCATCTACGCGCGCGGCTTCGACGTGCGTCACGCCGAAGTGCACCATGGCCTGCCCTGGTCGCGCATCTCCGATCATGCCGCGCTGAGCGTCGAGTTGGAACTGCGATGACGCTCGAATTCCTGGGCGGCAACACGCTGCAGCTGCTCACAAACGGCAGCGCCTATTTTCCGGCGCTGCAGCAGGCCTTCGACGCGGCGCAAAGCGAGATCTATCTCGAAACCTACATTTTCGCCGACGACGACACCGGCAGGCTCATCGCCGCCGCGCTGGTGCGCGCCGCCGGGCGCGGCGTGAGGGTGCATGTGCTCGTCGACGGCTTCGGCTCCAAGGGCATGTTCGAACAAACGCGGCAGCTGCTCTCCGCGGCCAATATCGAAGTGCTGATATTCGGCCCCAAGACCTCGCCCCTCACCCTGCGGCGCAACCGCCTGCGTCGCCTGCACCGCAAGCTGGTGGTGGTGGACGCTCGCGTGGCCTTTGTTGGCGGCATCAATATCATCGACGATATGCATACTCCCCGGCATACGCCGCCGCGCTACGACTACGCCGTGCGCATCGAGGGGCCGTTGATCGCGAGCGTCCTGGACCAGACCGCGCACCTGTGGCACCGGGTCGCCTGGGCGAGTCTCAGGCGCAGCGCGCGGCGGCATCCGGCGGTCAGTGCCATCGTGCACGGCAATCAGCGCGCCGCGCTGGCGCTGCGCGACAACGTGCGCCATCGATCCGACATCGAGGATGCCTATCTCGCCGCGATCGCGGAGGCGCGCGAGGAGATCATCATCGCCAACGCCTATTTCTTCCCCGGCGCGCGCTTCCGCCATGCGCTGCGAGCGGCGGCCAGGCGCGGCGTGCGCGTGGTGCTGCTGCTGCAGGGCCGGGTCGAATACATGCTGCTGCACTACGCCACCCGCGCGCTATACGGGTCGCTGCTCGACGCCGGGGTGGAGATCTACGAATATCACAAGAGCTTCCTGCACGCGAAGGTCGCGGTAATCGATCAGCGCTGGGCTACGGTGGGTTCCTCGAACATCGATCCGTTCAGCCTGATGCTGGCGCGCGAGGCCAACATCGTGGTCGACGACGCGCCATTTTCGCAGGAGTTGCGCCGCAGCCTGCACGACCACATGCAGGACGGCGCCATGGTGGTGGCGAAAAGCGCGTGGCATCGCCAACCGCTGTGGCGGCGCGCCCTCATCTGGAGCGCATACGGTGGCGCGCGGCTGCTGATGGGCCTGGTGGGCTATGGCGGGAAGCCGTAGCCGGGCCGGGAATTCGCTACTCTCCCGGACTGCGGCGCCGGAACATGCCGACCCCCGACATGTGCATCACCAGCTCGCCATGCTGGTTGTAGATTTCCGAGCGCGAACGCACCGTGCCCATGTCGGGGCGGCTCGCGGAAGCGCGCGTTTCGAGCACGGTCGTTTTCAGCCGCAGCGTGTCGCCGGGGCGCACCGGTTTTACCCAGCGCACTTCGTCCACACCGGGCGAGCCCAGGCTGGCCGCATCGAGCAGGTAGAGGTCGCAGATCATGCGCATGCCCATGCTGGCGGTCTGCCAGCCGCTCGCGATCAGCCCGCCGAAATAGGACTGCTTTGCCTTGTCCTTGTCGATATGGAAGGGCTGCGGATCGTATTTCTTGCCGAATTCGATGATCTCTTCTTCGGACAGACTATGACCGCCGGTCTCGCGCACCTGGCCCGGGTAAAAGTCTTCCCAATAATACTTGTAGCTCATGCGCGAACCTTAACTTGACGCAGGCTGTGCCGGCGCGCGGCGCAGGAACAACTGGAGGCCGAGCATCGACAACGCGACTTCGCCGTTCTGGTTGAGGATTTCCCAGCAAAACAGCACCGTGCCGCGGTTCGGCTGCTTGCCCGAGGGCGTGGCCTTGATTACGCTGCTCCTCAAGCGCAGCGTGTCGCCGGGGCGCACCGGCTTCATCCAGCGCAGCTCGTCCAGTCCGGGCGAACCGACACAGGAACTCTCGAGCAGGTAGCTGTCACACATCAGGCGCATGCCCACTGCGGCAGTCTGCCAGCCGCTCGCGATCAGTCCGCCGAAAGGAGAGTGTTGCGCGGCCTCCGCGTCGGTATGGTAGGCCTGCGGGTCGTACTCCCGGGCGAAGCGCACGATGTCCTCCTCCGACAGCGTGCGCGTAACGGTTTCGAACACCCGGCCCGGCGTGAAGTCTTCCCAGTAATACTTAACCGCCATCAGGCTTTGGGTTCCGGTTTCAACTGTAGTGATTTGTACTCGAGGAATTCCTCCAGCCCGAAGCGGCCCAGCTCGCGGCCGTTGCCCGATTGCTTGAAGCCGCCGAACGGCGCCTGCAGGTTGAACGGGCCGCCGTTGATATCCACCTGGCCGGTGCGCATGCGCCGCGCGACTTTCTTCGCGTGCTCCTCGTCTTTCGACCACACGCCGCCGCCCAGGCCATAGGGCGTGCCGTTGGCGATTTTCACCGCTTCGTCTTCGTTCTTGTAGGTGATGATCGACAGCACCGGTCCGAAGATCTCCTCCTGGGCGATGGTGGAATCGGGCTTGACCCGGCCGAATAGGGTGGGCTTCACGTAGTAACCCTTGGGCAGGCCTTCGGGCGCGTCCGGACCGCCGGCGAGCAGCTCGGCTCCGCCCTCGATGCCTTTCCTGATGTAGCCGCGCACGCGCTCGCGCTGCAGTTCGGATACCAGCGGTCCCAGCTTGGCCGTGCCGCCGAACGGATCACCGACGGTGAAGCCCTTGGCCAATTCGACCGCGATTTTCGCCGCCTCATCGTATTTGCTCTCGGGCACCAACAGGCGCGTGTGCGCCGAGCAGGTCTGGCCGGAGTTGAGGAAGCAGGCGTTGATCGTGCCCTTGACCGCGGCGGCGAGGTCGGCGTCCTCGAGCACGACCGAGGCGGATTTTCCGCCGAGTTCGAGGGCCACGCGCTTCACCGTCGCCGAGGCAAGTTCGGACACGCGCTTGCCGGCGCGGGTGGAACCGGTGAAGGACACCATGTCGACATCCGGGTGCCGGGCCATGGCTTCGCCCACCACCGGGCCGTAGCCGGTGACCAGGTTGAACACGCCCGCGGGCAGGCCCGCGGCGTGGATGATTTCGGCCAGCACGAAGGCATTGAGCGGCGCCACTTCCGAAGGCTTGAGCACCACGGTGCAGCCGGCGGCGAGCGCCGGCGCGACCTTGGCCGCGATCTGGTGCAGTGGATAGTTCCACGGCGTGATCGCGGCGACCACGCCGACGGGTTCGCGCAGGATGAGCGAATTGCCGACCTTCTCCTCGAAGGCGAAACTGCCCAGCATCCTGGCGTACAGGCCGAAGGTCGCGGTGGGGGAACCCGCCTGGATCATGGTGGCGAGTTTCACCGGCATGCCCACTTCGCCGGCGATCAGCTTGCCGATTTCCTCCATGCGCGCTTTCAGTCCTTCGTGGATTTTTTGCAGGAACCCGGCGCGCTCGGCGGCAGGCGTCGCGGCCCAGCCGTCGAAGGCGGCGCGCGCGGCGGCGACCGCGGCATTGACGTCGCCTTCGCCGCCTTCCGGAACACGCCCCATGACCTCCTCGGTCGACGCGTTGATCACATCGATGGACTTGTTGCCTTTGGGCGCGGTCCATTGGCCGTTGATATAAAGCCGGTCGCGAACTTGCATGATGGTTTCCGTTGGAAAAAAAGGAGAAGAAGCCTATTTTAGCCGATCGCTGCTACGACTTGGCTGGGCCTGATTCGGGCTGGGCGCGCTCGTAGCCGATGATCTTCTCACGCAGGGGTCCGGGCAGGGGGACTGATTTCTTGCTTGCCGGATCGGCGTTGACGTAAATCAATTCGCCGCTGACGAGGTGCTCGTCGCCGCGCCAGATTTCGAGCAGGAATTGCATGCTCGAGCGGCCCAGTCGCGCCGTCCGGCCGTGGATATCGAGAAAGTCGTCGAACTCGGCCGAGCCGTGGTATTCCGCGGTCGCCTTGACTGCGTACAGATCCGTACCATAGGCCTTCACGATGCCGTCGGGATAATTGATGCCGATGGCGCGCCAGTATTCGGTGATGGCAACGTCGAAGTAAAGAAAATAATTGCCGTTGAAAACGATGCCCTGCTTGTCGACTTCGGCCCAGCGCACGCGCAGCGTGTGGCAGAAGGTAAATTGTTCGCGTGCCATTCCGGGCGTCCTTGGTTTCGCTTGGAGCGCCGTACTATAGGCGCAAGCCCGTTCATGGGCAAGCTGCCGCGCTCAACCGGCGCAGGCAACTCTGGCCGTGGGGTTTTGTTTGGGCATATACTGACCCGCACCACCGTTCGGTCCTCTCATTTTGTAACGAGATCCAAGTTCATGGACGAAATAGTCATCCGCGCCATGGCCAAATGGCCGAACGTGCCTGTGGTCTACGGCTGGCTGGCCCTGGACCGTCGCGGACATTGGTCAATCAAACGCGCGGCGTCTGCAGCCTCGGCCGGTGCCGCCGCTCAGTTCGAGCCCGTCACCAACCTGAAGCTGATCGAATTCATCGGCCGCAACTATGCCCATGACGAGCAGGGACGCTGGTACTTCCAGAACGGGCCGCAGCGGGTCTACGTTACGCTGGACTACACTCCGCTCGTCTACCGCATCGCGAGCGCGCATCCCTTGTCGTTCGAAACGCATACGGGCGCGCCCTGTGCGGCCCTGCAGTCGGCGTGGATGGATGAGGCGGGCAATCTGCTGCTCGTCACCGAGCACGGCCCCGGGCTGCTGCTCGATCGCGACCTGCCGCGCGGACTGGAAGCGCTCTCCTACGCGGACGGCCATGCGCTCGACGAGGAACGGCTGCTCGCCCTGGTCGAAGAGGGCGATGACGCGGCAGGGGTGTATTTCAATACCGGCGCCGCCAGCCTGGCGCTGGCGCTGATCCGCTCCGAAGACGCGCCGCAGCGCCTGGGCTATGTGCGCGAGCCGCAGCCGCCGGCGAGCCAGCCGGAGCGCTGAACCTCTAACCCGCGACCAGCACCACCTTGCCCTTGACCTTGCGCTCCAGCACGTCCTTGAGCGCGCGTGCCGCCTGCGCGAGCGGGTAGGCGGCGCTCACCAGGGGCTTCAGCTTGCCGCCGGCGATCCAGCCCAGCAGCTCGCGCACGTTGGCCTCGCTTTTCTGTGGCTCCTTGCGCGTGAAACTGCCCCAGAACACACCGACGATGGAAAAGCCCTTCAGCAGCGGCAGGTTGAGCGGAATCTTCGGTATTTCGCCGCCGGCGAAACCGATCACGAGGTAGCGCCCGCCCCAGGCCATGTCGCGCATCGCCGGCTCGGCGAACTTGTCGCCCACCGGATCGTAGACCACGTCCACGCCCTTGCCCTCGGTGATGCGCTTCACCGCCTCGCGCAGATCCTCGCTTGCATAGTTGATGGTGGCGTCGGCGCCAAGCTGCTTGCACGCCTCGAGTTTGTCGTCGGTGGAGGCCGCGGCGATGACGCGCGCGCCCATGAGCTTGCCCAGTTCGACTGCTGCGCTGCCGACGCCGCCTGCGGCACCGAGCACCAGCAGCGTCTCGCCCGCCTTCAACTGGGCGCGGTCCTTGAGCGCGTGATAGGAAGTGCCGTAGGTCATCATGAAGGAGGCGCCCACTTTGAAGTCCACGCCGGGCGGCAGCGGGATGCAGGCGCGCGCATCCACCGCAACCTCCTCGGCGAATCCGCCCCAGCCGGCATAAGCGATCACCGCATCGCCGGGTTTGGGATGCTTCACCCCTGCGCCGACTGCTTTCACAACGCCCGCCAGCTCGGTGCCGGGCGAAAAGGGCAGCGGCGGCTTCACCTGGTACTTGCCCTGGATGATCAGCGCATCGGGAAAATTGACGCCGGCTGCTTTCATGCTGACCACCACCTGGCCCGGCTCGGGCACCAGGGAAGGGATGTCCTCGACGACGAGCGTATCGGGCAAACCGTGTTGCTTGCATAGCACTGCTTTCATGGGGAAGCTCTCCTGACGCTGTGTGGTTTCTGGCGGATGATACCCGTGTTCTTGTAGCAAGCTCAATTACCGGGCCAGCATGACCCTCTTTTTCTTCTGCGCTGCAGGGCCGGAGGGCGGTAATCACATGCTGCCTCGGCGCCCTACAGTAGGTTTAAGGGAGCATGGGAGGTATCCCCTCGTCTTGTACTGAGCTCCTAGTACGCTGACGTGCGCCTGCCCGAGTCGCGGCTGTTTCTGCCGCCGGCGCGGTTGGCAGGCTGGCGCGGCGCATGCTGGCTGCGGTTGCCGGCCTTGTGCGGCGCATTGGAGGGGCGGCGCTGCTGCTGCGCGCCGCGCTTGCCCTGCACGATCGGCTCGGCGCGGATGCGCGGGTCGGGCTCGAATCCGGGCACGATTTCCTTCTTGATCTCGCGCTTGATCAGGCGCTCGATGTCGCGCAGCAGACCGAGTTCGTCCACGCATACGAGCGAGACGGCTTCGCCGCTCGAGCCGGCGCGACCGGTGCGGCCGATGCGGTGCACGTAATCGTTGGCCACGTGGGGCAGCTCGAAATTGACCACGTGCGGCAGTTCGTCGATGTCGAGGCCGCGCGCGGCGATGTCGGTCGCGACCAGCACCTTGATCTTGCCGCCCTTGAACTCGGCGAGCGCGCGCGTGCGCGCGGGCTGGCTCTTGTTGCCGTGGATCGCGTCGGCGCGGATGCCGCACTTGACCAGCTTCTCGGCGAGGTTGTTGGCGCCGTGCTTGGTGCGCGTGAACACCAGCACCTGCTTCCAGTCGCCGCTGGTGATCAGGTGTGCGAGCAGGTCTTTCTTCTTCTCGCGGTCCACCGGGTGCATGCGTTGGGCGATCAGCGCGGCGGTGGCGTTGCGGTGCGCGACTTCGATCAGCAGCGGGTCGTGCATGAAGCCATCGGCGAGCTTTTTGATCTCGTCGGAGAACGTGGCCGAAAACAGCAGGTTTTGGCGCTGCTTGGGCAGGGTCGCGAGGATCTTGCGGATGTCTGGAATGAAACCCATGTCGAGCATGCGGTCGGCTTCGTCGAGCACCAGCACCTGCACCTTTGACAGATCCACTGTGCGCTGCCCGAGGTGGTCGAGCAATCGGCCCGGCGTCGCCACCAGGATGTCGATGCCGCGCTTCAGCGCCTGCACCTGCGGATGAAAACCGACGCCGCCGTACACCGACAGCGACCGGATCTTGGGCAGATGCTTGCCGTAAGTGTAGACGCTCGCCTGCACCTGGGCCGCGAGCTCGCGCGTCGGCACCAGGATCAGCGCCCGCACCGGCGTGCGGCCGTGCGGCCCGCCCGGTTGCTCGGCGAGTTTTTGCAGGATGGGCAGGGTGAAGCCTGCGGTCTTGCCGGTGCCGGTCTGGGCGCCGCCCAGGACGTCACGGCCGGCGAGCACAGCGGGAATCGCCTGAGCCTGAATCGGGGTAGGTTCGGTATAGCCTTGCTCGCCGACGGCGAGCAAGAGCTCGGCGCGCAGGCCGAGTGCGGAAAAAGACATGTATTGCTCCTGGTATCGGCCTGTCGCGATTGGTTACGCGATGCCAGTCCAGGCAGATGATATTGGTTGATTCGGGGAACTGAAAGAGAACCGCGAGAGCAGCGGACAGACTGGGATTGAACGATGCGGAGCGGATTATACAGATTGCGCGGCATCCGCGGGAATTTATTTTCCCCCTGGCTTTTCCTCGGCCGCCCAGCGCGCGAGCGATTTCGCAATCCGTTCCGGAGCGAAATTCATTTGCGCCAGCGCGGTACCCCGGTCGAACACTTCGCCATAGCCGGCGATCAGGCCGTCCTGCAGCTGGCGTGCAAGGCGCTCAAGGTATTGGTTCTTCCCTAGTCTGTCCGTGGCGCGGACAAAACAAGAGAGATAGGAAAAAATCCATCTAGTTCACCCTCCCTGCGCAGGCGCGTGCGTGATGGGAACTCCTTCTTGAAGCACCTGAGACCCACATCCGGCATGGATTTCGGTGGTGAGGGAGATTCCGCAACCCGGACAAATCCAGGCACCGGTGCGAGGTTATTTCTTCGGCCTGAACGGCTGGAAACGACCCACAGCAGACACAACAACTCCCTCAAAGCGGCCGTTCAACGCCAGCCATCAGCGCGCCACTTGGCGTCGCCTGCATGGCATGGTTGGTCTCTCTGTATGGTTCTGTAGTTCCGTGAACAGGGATCGGACTTCGTCGGAAATTGGGCTCTTCGCGTGCTCGAATCCTGATTCCTTTCACGGAGTCCTCTTCGGTTGCTTATTCTGCTGCTTCTTCTTTTCCTCTTGCTCTTTCTTAGCTACCTTCTGTTTCTGACCCTTGTCCTTATCCTTTTTCCCGCCTTTGTCTCCCATTGCTGGGCTCCTTTTCGTTTGCACTCATCGTTTCGCCGTGAGGAGCATACCCTCTCCAATCTGCGCGCCTATTATGCTCGCTTACGCCAAAGGCGGCAGATCGGCGAGTTCTTGACGCAAGGGGGAGCAAATGACCGGTCGGTACGAAAAGGAAATGTAACAAGGATGGTCGGCTTTTGGCCGAAAGCTGCCGTCGCTTTGGCTCCCCCCTTCTCCATGTCCGCGGGAGAGGAAGTGAAAATCAGACCGTAGACACGCGCGCGCGCCGCGCGTCCCCGGTCGAACAGCGGTATCATGAGCCTCCCGCAGCGCCCGTCGCCTGCGCCTGTCCTCCTTCAACCTGATCCGGGAGACCACGATGGCCGAAGCCATGATTTTCGATGCAATCCGCACGCCGCGCGGCCGCGGCAAATCGAGCGGCGCCCTGTACGACATCAAGCCGGTCAATTTGCTTGCGGGCGCGCTCAACGCGCTGGCCAGTCGCCACGATCTGGATACCAGCCAGGTCGACGACGTGGTGATCGGCTGCGTGTCCGCCTATGGCGAGCAGGGCAGCTGCATCGGCAAGACCGCGGCCCTGGCGGCCGGCTGGGACTGGAAGGCCGCCGGGTTTCAGCTGAACCGCTTCTGCGGCTCCGGCCTGGAAGCGGTCAACCTCGCGGCGCAGAAAATCCGCTCCGACTGGGAGGACCTGGTCGTTGCCGGCGGCGTCGAATCGATGTCGCGCGTGCCGATCGGCTCCGACGGCGGCCCCTGGGCGCAGGATCCGGAAACCAATCTCGCCACCCATTTCATCCCGCAAGGCATCAGCGCCGATCTGATCGCGACGCTGGAAGGATTCACCCGCGAGCAGGTGGACGAATTCGCCATGGGCTCGCACCAGAAAGCGGCCGCCGCGCGCGCCGCCGGCTATTTCAGCAAATCCATCGTCCCGGTGATCGACCGCGTCGGACTGGCGGTGCTGGAGCAGGACGAGACCATCCGCCCGGGCACGACCATGGAGGCGCTCGGCGCGCTGCAGGTTTCGTTCGAGCAGCCGGGCAAGATGGGGTTCGACGCCGTGGCGCTGCAAAAGTATCCCCAGGTCGAGCGCATCCGCCACATTCATACCGCCGGCAATTCTTCCGGCATCGTCGATGGCGCCGCGGCGGTGCTGATCGGAAGCGAGAAGAAGGGGCGCGAGCTGGGCCTGACCCCGCGCGGCCGCATCGTCGCCGCCGCGATCACCGGCGCAGATCCTACCATCATGCTCACCGGACCGGCGCCAGCGGCCCGGAAGGCGCTGGCGCGCGCGGGCATGACGGTGGACCAGATCGACCTATTTGAAGTCAACGAGGCGTTTGCCATCGTGCCGATGAAGTTCATGAAGGAACTCGGCGTGCCCGCGGAAAAAGTCAACGTCAACGGCGGCTCCATCGCCATGGGGCATCCGCTGGGGGCCACCGGGGCGATGATCCTCGGCACCATGCTCGACGAACTCGAGCGGCGCAAGCTGCGTTACGGTCTCGCGACCCTGTGCATAGGCGGCGGCATGGGCATCGCCACCATTATTGAGCGCCTGTAACCGATAGACGCCGGCAAGGGATTGCCGACCTGCGAACTGTCATTCCGAGCAAAGCGAGGAATCTGCTGTTGCGGCGAATGAGAAGCAGATTCCTCGGGCTTCGCCCTCGGAACGACAAGTTGTTTTGATGTTGGAATGACAAATTGTCTTGAAACTCTTCAAACAGAAGGACGCATGAACCAAATACGCTACGAAGCCGATGCCGAGGGCATCGTCACGCTGACTTTCGACAGTCCCGACGGTCCGGTGAACACCATGTCGCAGGCCTGGCACCAGGATTTCATCGCCTGCGTCGAGCGCGTGATCGCGGACAAGGACAAGTTGCGCGGCGTGATCCTGGCCTCGGGCAAGGCGAGCTTCTTCGCTGGCGCCGATCTGAAGAGCGTGCTGCGCCTCACCGAAAAGGATGCGCCGGAGGTGTACCGCAACATCGAGGCGGTGAAAGCGGCATTCCGCAAGCTCGAGCTTTCGGGCCGGCCGGTGGTGGCGGCGATCAATGGCGCCGCGCTCGGTGGCGGCTGGGAAATCTGCCTTGCCGCGCACTGGCGCATCTGCGTCGACGACTCGAACATCGAACTCGGCTGCCCCGAAGTGGGCCTGGGCCTGCTGCCGGGCGCGGGCGGGGTGACCAAGATGGTGCGCCTGCTCGGCCTGCAGGTGGCGTTGCCGATGCTGGCCGAAGGCAAGCGGATGCGTCCGGCCGAGGCGATGAAGCTGAAGCTGATTGACGAACTGGTCGCCGATCGCGCCGCGCTGATCGCGCGCGCGCGCGCCTGGATCGCGGCGAACCCGGAACCGAAACAACCCTGGGACCGCAAGGATTACAAGATACCCGGCGGCGGCGCCCGCGCTCCGGGCGCCGGCATACTGCTCGCCGTGGCCCCTGCGGTGCTGACGCAGAAGACCCGCGGCCTGTATCCGGCGCCGGAAGCGATGCTCTCATGTGCCGTCGAGGGCACGATGACCGACTTCGACTCCGCCATGCGCAACGAGTCGCGCTATCTGGCTAAGCTGATGACCGGGCAGGTCGCGCGCAACATGATCACCGCGTTCTTTTTCAACCTCAACGCGATCAAGTCGGGGGCATCGCGCCCGAAGAACGTGCCGAAATGGAAAGCGTCCAGGGTGGGCATCCTCGGCGCCGGCATGATGGGCGCGGGCATCGCCTGGGCCAATGCCTCGCGCCGTATCCCTTGCGTATTGAAGGACGTCACCCTCGATCAGGCGGAAAAAGGCAAAGCCTACAGCGCGAAGCTGCTCGAGAAACGCATCAAGCAGGGCCGCACCGATGCCGCAGGCGCGAGCCAGACGCTGGCGCTGATCAAGCCGAGCGCCTCGGCCGATGACCTCGCCGGCTGCGACCTCGTCATCGAAGCCGTGTTCGAAAATCGTGAGTTGAAGGCGCAGGTCACCAAGGAGGCCGAACCCAAATTGGCGGCGGACGGGATTTTCGCTTCCAACACCTCGACCCTGCCGATCACCGGCCTCGCCCAGGCATCGAAGCGGCCGGACCACTTCGTCGGCCTGCATTTCTTCTCGCCGGTAGACAAGATGCAACTGGTCGAGATCATCGTCGGCAAGCAGACCTCCGACGCAACCATGGCGCGCGCCTTCGATTATGTGCAGCAGATCGGCAAGACGCCGATCGTGGTCAACGACTCGCGCGGCTTTTTCACCAGCCGCGTGTTCGGCACCTGGGTGAGCGAGGGCCAGGCGATGCTGCTCGAAGGCATTCCGGCGCCGGTGATCGAGAATGCCGCGCGCCAGGCGGGCATGCCGGTGGGGCCGCTCGCCATCGCCGACGAGGTGTCGATGACACTCTCGCAAATGGTGCGCAAGCAGGCCATGGCCGATCTCGCCACCGGAGCCGAGGCGTACAAACAACACCCGGCGTTCGCGCTGGTCGATCGCATGGTGGACGAATTCAAGCGGCCCGGCCGCGCCGGTGGCGCCGGATTCTATGAATATCCGGCGGGCGGCGAGAAATTCCTGTGGCCCGAATTGAAGCGCCTGTTCGAAAAACCCGGCGCCGCCTGGGACATGCACGAATTGAAGGACCGCATACTCTATATCCAGGCGATCGAATCGGCGCGCTGCCTGGAGGAGGGCGTGCTCAGGAACGTCGCCGACGCCAACATCGGTTCCATCTTCGGTATCGGCTTCCCCGCCTGGGCCGGCGGCGCGCTGCAGTACATCAACTCCGTCGGCGTGGCGAAGTTTGCCGCGCGCGCCGATGCGCTCGCAGCCAGGTACGGCGAGCGCTACGCCTGCCCGAAGATCGTGCGCGACAAGGCGAAAACCGGCGAGTCGTTCGTTTGACATGGGGAATACGGTGATGATCACGCGCACGGCGTATCGCGAAGACCATGAAATGTTCCGCGCCACGGTGCGCCGCTTCGTCGAACGCGAATGCAGGCCGCGCCAGGCCGAGTGGGACAAAGCGGGCTGCGTCGATCGCGACACCTGGCTCAAAGCCGGGCGCGAGGGCCTGTTGTGCACCTCGATGCCGGAGGAATATGGCGGCGGTGGCGGCGACTTCGGCCACTGCGCGGTATTGATCGAGGAACTGGCGTCGGCCAACATCAGCGGCCCCGGCTTCAATCTGCATTCGGACATCATCGCGCCCTATATCCTGCGCCTGGGCACGGACGAACAAAAGCGCCGCTGGCTGCCCAAGTGCGCGAGCGGGGAATGCATCCTCGCCATCGCCATGAGCGAACCCGGCGCCGGCTCCGACCTGAAAGCCGTTCGCACTTCGGCGGTTATGCAGGGCGATGAGTACGTGATCAACGGCAGCAAGACCTTCATCAGCAACGGCCTCAATTGCGATCTGGTAGTGGTCGTGGCGAAGACCGACCCCGCCGCTGGCGCCAAAGGCGTGTCGCTGTTCCTGGTCGAGGCGGACCGGCCCGGATTCAAGAAGGGACGCAAGCTGGAAAAAATCGGCCAGAACGCGGCCGACACTGCCGAACTGTTTTTCGACGACGTGCGCGTGCCGGCAAGCAACCTGCTCGGGGAAGAGAACAAGGGCTTCATCCACCTGATGCAGGAGCTGGCGCAGGAGCGTTTCATCATCGCCGTCGGCGCGGCCTCCACAATGGAAGCGATGCTCGCCGAAACCATACGCTATACCAGGGAGCGCAAGGTATTCGGCCAGACCGTGTTCGATTTCCAGAACACCAAATTCAAGCTGGCCGAGCTGAAAGCGAAAGCGACTGCGATGCGCATCATGGTCGATCATTACCTGGCCCTGCACCTGCGGCGCAAGCTGACGGTGGAAGAAGCGGCGATCGCCAAGCTGTTCACCACCGAGACGCTGTGCGCGGGCCTGGACGAAATGCTGCAGCTGCACGGCGGCTACGGCTACATGATGGAATACCCGATCGCGCGCGCCTTCGTCGACGCGCGCGTGTCGCGCATCTACGGCGGCACCTCGGAAGTGATGAAAGAGCTGATTTCGCGCGGGCTGTAGCTGCCCGCGCCGTAAGGCGAAACCACCCGAAGAGGTGGAAGTTCCAAAAGGTATTCGACCTCCGGGGACGAATAGGGAGCAGGATCACGCGCGGCGAGAGCGCGGCTGAATCACCTTATCCATTCGGTCTACGCCATTTGGGTTCCGCGGCTTCCTTTCTGTTTCCTAGCACGCGCAATACCTCACGCTCGAGCCAGATTCCGAGTGCGCCCGCATCGGGGTGTGCACTGTACTTGATCAGACGTCGCAGTCCGCTCTCCGAAAGATAACTCTCAGTCGCTGATTCAGGGATCCCGTACTCGCGCGGCCCGTAGTGCCGGAATGTTTTTTCGTCGACTTGGAGGGCGAGGATGAACGCAATTTCATCGAGCGCAAACCAGGGTTGCTGCCTCTTGTCGAGGAAGACGCGAACGCGTTGGCCCTTGAACGAGTACCACTCATGCCGATGGTCGCCCTCGACGCCCTCGATGTAGCGCTTCGCCCATCCGAGCGACGTGAATAGGGATCCGGTCCAGCTCCACGACAACACGACCGCAAAGACCGGGGCTGTCAAGAGCAGCAAAATAGCAGGGACCGAGTCACCCCTACGGACGAACAGGCCGATCGCGGCAATCAACGCGAAAATCGCGACTAGGGAAGCGATGCGGAAGAACCATACGCGGCCGGTGCGTTCGTCATCGACTTTGAATGGCTTCAAGATTACTCCTTGACGTGATGCCCAGCTAAGCGCAAGCCCCCCGACTACATGTTTGCGGGTTCATCGCCGCTCCTGGTCGTAAGCGACCATCGGTCAAGGGGCGAAAATCGACCCAGAACAGACATTCGCGCCAAACGCAATGCGGGAGTTTTTCTACAGCCTCAACGTTCGCGTTAACCGGCGCGCCGCTTGCGGCGCGTCCGTGTTGAGCGCGTAGTTAGATTTGCAGATCGCGTGGCCACATCAATTAGCGACTGCAGCGCCTCGTTGACTGCCTCAGATGTAGGAAATGCTTGAGCTATTTCGGGGCGCAGTAGTACCAGATTCGTGCCTTTCATGTACTCGCGGTAGTACTTGCCCCTCACGCCGGTGCCCAAATCTTCACGGCGGTATTCCTTGCGCAGTTCGTCAGCCTTCTTCATAGATTTTCCTCTCGCGGCGGATCATCGGCCGAGCGTTAACGATTCGAATTCTAGGATCTCGTGGGGTGTGGGACACGACCAACAGCCGGCCTTGAAGAGAGAGCCCAAAGGTGATTAGGCGATCTTCCAACACAGAGTGGTCAGGGTCGCGAAACGTAAGCGCAAGCGGGTCGCCAAATACTGAGGTGGCTTCATCGAAGCTGACGCCGTGCTTCTTGAGATTCGCCACCGCTTTCGTCGGGTCCCACTCGAAGTCCATGTCATAGTATAGGGCAGTTTTCGTTCTGCGAATCTAACGAGTCTGTAGAAAAAGCCTTTTCACGCGGCAATGTTACCGCCGCCGATTCCGAATGGCGAGTGGTTTGAAGTTGAGGAGGCGCGATTGCGTTATTGAACGCATGTCGCTCCGGATTTTCTTCTCTACTGCCTGATCTCCGCCTTGCGTTCCTTCTTCCATCGTCCGATATCACCGTAGCGCTGGATTTTGCCGATGTTGTGGGCGAGGCAGAACATCATCCATTGCGCGTTCACCTTGCGCTGGCCGCGCAGACTGAATCGGCGCAGCCCAGTGGCGTGATTGATGTCGGCGAACACTGGCTCCACCGTCCCCAGGCGCAGGCTGTATCGATAGCGCCCCTCGTCGGTGTCGATCTTTCGCTTCATGCGCTCGGTGTGCGTTTCGGGTTTTTGGGTGTTGCGCCCCAGGATGAACGCCACTTGTCGCGTCGATGTCCTATCCGGCGTGCGCAGACACTGTGAGCGCTGTTCACACGGTTCGCAGTCGCGCTGCGCGCCCCGGAATCTGACCATCTCGTAGGCGCCGGTGTGGGTGCGCTCGCCGTTGCGGTACAAGGTCTTGCCCGCCGGGCATTGGCAGCTGCTCGCATCCTCGGCCATGCGGAACTCCTCATTGGTGTAGCAGCCCGGGTGCTTGCCCTTCTTCTTGTCTTCGATGCGCTTGTCCTCCTTGTGCCGCACCCGGTGGCGCTCGGCACCGGCAAAGCGCGGATCGCGCTTGCGGAAGTTCGTGTCGGCAACGTAGCCGTCGATCTTGCTATCTTGCAGGTACTGCAGATTGGCCTCGCTGTGTAGCCCGGCGTCGGCAGTCACCCGGATCCCCTCCAGGATGTCCTCATCGCGTCCCAGCGCTTTGAAGCTCTCGCGCACGCCCTCGAGCACCGGCGCAAGCAGGTTGTGCTCCTGGCCTTGCCCGAACGCCTCGCTGTGCACCACGATCTGGTGTTTCGCATCCACCACCGCCATGCCGTCGTCCCCCAAGGGGACTTCCGTTGGGCGTAGCCCTGGATCACGCCTTTCGATGTCTTCATCTTCGCGCTCTCGGGGTCGGTGATGTTGCTCTTCACCGCCTTGCCGCTCACCCCAAGACGATCCTTCCCCGTCTTGAGCCACCCGCGCACCTTGGCCAGCGCCCGCTTGAGCGTGCGCATTTGCTTCGCGCGCGCCTGCTCAATCTGGCCTTCCCGCTCGGCGGCATCGGCCTCGCGGTGGCGCTTGGTCAAATACCCCAACGCCCGCTCGAGCTTCTCCGCCTTCTTCTGGAAGTCCTCGCGCGTGCCGCTCCATTCCTTGCTCGCATTCGTTGGCATCTTCACCCCATCGACCGCGAACATCTCGCGTCCGATCAGGCCCATCTCGTCGCACACCAGCAGCACTTCCCGATAGACCCCAACGATCTCCCGGTCCAGCTTCGCCACAAACCCGGCAATTCGATCGTGAAGTGCGGTGTGCTGTCCGCCGAGAGCGCCATGAAGATGATGTTCTCCCGGCACAGCCCCGCGATGTCGCGGCTCGATGTCACGCCACGGGAATACGCATACAGAATCACTTTCAGCAGAATCGCCGGATCATAGGCCGGCGCGCCCGTCTCATCGTTCACGTAGCGCGCGGCGAAAGGCGCCAGATCAATATCGTGATCGATCAGGTGATTCAGCGTGTGCTCGAATGTCCCCGGCAGAATCTGGCGCTCGTAGCTCACCGCCACCATCTTCATCTGCGCATAGTTGTAGCTCTTGTAGCGCGCCATCGAATCCTCCCTCGCGTGCAATTTCATTTCACTCTTCATTAGAGCCAACGCAATGCGCTCAGTTCCAGATTCGAGAGGGTTTTTCTACAGCTTCAACGTTCACAGTGAGGGGCGCGTGCCGCTCTTGCGCGCGTCCCGCTCGACTGTGTGGTTAGCTGGCTTGGCGAATATAAGGCACAGTGCATTGGCATTGTTTGAGATCGAACAGTTTGCGCCAATCTCCGCCTATGGACGAAGATGAGTCTTCAACCAGGCGAGCGTCCGCTCTAAGGCGTCCTTTGCTGCCGCGGCGTCCTTCCTGTAGGTATAGCCGTCGCGGCTCATCTCACTCCGTGCCCCTGCAGCCGGACCGCGATCAAAACGATGGTAAGCGCCCGGATAGACGACCAGTTCCGATTTCTTGTTGGCTTTGTCCAATTCGGCCTTCATATCACGGGCGCTACTCGCGGGAACCTCATTGTCGGACTCACCATGCAGCAACAGTACTGCCGCGTTTACTTGGGCAGCAGCCGAGATCGGGAGCGGTACGCTCGGTGGCAGCTTGCCGGCCCGCCTGGGGTTCTCCTTCCTCACATCGTAGGTACCGTAATAGACCACGACCGCTTTTACTTGAGGATGGCGCGCCGCCAATTGGAGCCCACGCGAACCGAGTGAAAACCCTACTGTTCCGACCGGCATGTCTTTTGCCTCGGGGCGTTGTCGCAGATAGTCCACAACAGCTGCCAAGTCGGCGATGATGCCGGGCGACCAAATGGCCGCGCCAAACGATGGGTGAATGTAGTTGACCGCCAAGGAAACGAACCCCTCTTTGGCCAGCGCCCGCGCATAATCCTCGTCGAAATTCTCGACCGAGCCGTGGGCTGTGTGCAACACGATTACCGCGGGCGCCGGATCTGTCCGGTCTGGCAAAAACAGTACCCCCGAAAGCGTGCGGCCTTCCTGTCCCGGGATTTCAACCGTCTGGCGTGTTTCGGCGATGGTCGTTCCCGCGAATGCATATAGCAGTACCAGCAGAGAAACGAGTTTCTTCATGGTTGGATCTCCCAGTCCGAACGTATGACAGCTAACGAGGGTGTAGAAAAACTCTTTTCATCTTCGCACTGTGCCCTGAACCAAAATGAAACTCAAGTGTCGTAGGTAAGGATGTTCAAAGGGGAAAGAAATGGCACGCTACAAACGCATCGACACCAGTCCGAGGTTTCTCGCCGTTGATCTG
>Ga0080064_1000976_pt1 | contig 65215 bp, 64 predicted proteins | sample Subgrocontami54m_FD_69260 | JGI IMG/M metagenome (GOLD analysis project Ga0080064, IMG submission 69260) | Subsurface groundwater microbial communities from S. Glens Falls, New York, USA - GMW46 contaminated, 5.4 m (SPADES assembly) (version 2) ... | reverse complement strand
TCCTGATCTGGCTCCACGCCATCATCCTCATGGTCGGCGGGCACTACACGTACGCTGAGATGCCGCTGTTCAATTGGATTCGTGACGCGTTTGCCCTATCCCGCAACCATTATGATCGTGTTGGACATTTCGCCCAAGGGTTTGTCCCGGCGATTCTCGCGCGTGAGGTCCTGCTGCGGACCTCTCCCCTCAGGGCCGGTAAGTGGCTGTTCTTCCTGGTCTGCTGTGTTTCCCTGGCCATCAGCGCCTTCTACGAGCTGGTCGAGTGGTGGGCGGCGCTTCTTACTTCTCCGGAAACGGGGACGGCATTCCTTGGGACTCAGGGTGATGTGTGGGACACCCAGTGGGACATGGCGCTCGCCTTGGTAGGGGCCATTTGCTCACAGCTCTTCCTCGGTCGTCTTCATGATGCCCAGCTCACCCGACGGGCGGAACCTCCCGTCCAATCCGACCGGGCCAGCCCCGAACAGCCGTAAGCCCTCGGCGAGCAGTGGTCTGATTCGAGAGGAAAGGGCCATACCTGGGGATTGACAAACCAGATCGGCCGTTCCCACAGTTCCGAGGCTGCTAACGGATTGCTGAGACTCAGCGCTTTCATGTGAGGAGAGCGTGACCATGAAAATCACTGCCAACGGCATCAACATCAACTATATCCTCGAGGGGCCGGCCTCGGGGCCGGTCGTCACGCTGAGCCATTCGCTTGCGACGAACCTTTCGATGTGGGATCCGCAGATCCCCGCGCTCACCTCGCGCTATCGCGTCCTCCGATTCGACACGCGGGGGCATGGCGGCACCGACGCCCCCGGGGGCGCCTACTCCCTCGACCAACTGGCGGAGGACACGCGGGCGCTCCTCCAGGCCCTGGGGATCGCGCGGACGCACTTCATCGGACTGTCCATGGGTGGATTCATCGGCCAGATCCTGGCCCTTACGTATCCCCAGATGCTCCAGAGTCTCGTCCTGTGTGACACGACCAGCCGGGTGCCCCCCGACGCCAAGCCCATGTGGGATGAGCGGATCCGCGCGGCCCAGGCACACGGCATGGAGCCGCACGTGGAACCCACGATCGGACGCTGGCTCACCGCCCCGTTTCGAGAGCAGCGTCCCGACGTCGTTGACCGCGTGCGCGCAATGATCCGGGCGACGAATCCGGCGGGCTACATCGGCTGCTGCCACGCCATCGCGATGCTCGACCTGACGGACCGCCTGCAGGCCATCGCCGCGCCGACGCTGGTGATCGTGGGAGAGGAGGATCCCGGGACGCCGGTCACCGCATCCCGGACAATCCACGAGAGGATCAAGGGGTCGGAGCTGGTCATCCTGAAGTCGGCCTCACACCTGTCCAACATGGAGCAGCCCGAGGCCTTCAGCCGGGCGGTGACCACGTTCCTGGCAAGATTCTGATCCCTGAGCCGCGGAGGTGGGGGAATGGATCGCACCTTCTTCATCATTGGGGCGTTGCTGGCGGCGCTGGGGGTGGGCGCAGGCGCGTTCGGGGCGCACGCACTGCGCGCGCGCCTGACGCCCGAGCTATTGACCGTCTTCGAGACCGGCGTGCGCTATCACCTGATCCATGCCCTGGGGCTGCTGGCAGTGGCGTGGGCGGCGGCGCGCTGGCCCGGACAGGCCACGCATGCCGCAGGCTGGTTGTTTCTGGCGGGAATCGTCCTGTTTTCCGGGAGCCTGTACGGCCTGAGCCTGAGCGGCGTCCGCGCGCTGGGGGCGATCACGCCCCTGGGCGGGGTCGCCTTCATTGCGGGATGGCTTACCCTGGCGTGGGCAATATGGCAGGGGTAGTATTCGCTGTCGGGCCTGGGGGCTATTGGATGTGTGAGAGGAGCAGCGGCAGCCCGCCTATTTCCCACCCCGAAGCACGCTCACGATCCGGGCCTGGATGGACTCTGAGGCGGCCCGGTCGCCGAACATCCCGACGCGAACCTTGACCGTGGTGGTATCGGTGCCGGTCGGTTCCACCTTCACGACGACCGAGGTGTCGTCCGCCCGCCGCGCCGTGATCGTCCCGCTGAGGGCATCCTTCTCCGTCTTGATCACCCGGATGTTCATCTGGTTCAGCGCACTGACGGCGGCCGACCAAACCCGCTCGTAGCCGCCGGCGTGGACCTGGGAGTGCTCCCCCTGAATATAGGCCACGGTGCCGGCCCCTGCGCCTGCGGCAGCGCCCACCAGCAATACGGCGCACCCCTCAAGCACCGGAAACAAGAGCAGGATCACACCCAGCAGCCACGGCTGCCAGTCTCGCCACCTCGAAGCCATTGTTGCCTCCTCTCTCACGAGCAAACCCCAGCACGCCCTGCCGCCGTGGTATCCTCGGACCGGCTTCCTACGCCCCTTCCGCGGCCCGGTCACCCAGGAGCATGTCGGGAGGGCGGCGGCGATCCTTTCGACGGCGCTCCGTGGCGATCTGCTCGCCGCCGGCGCGTTGCTCGCCGTGCCGGCGGTCCAGGATCACCCGGATGTCCTTCCGTCCCTGCAGGGCGGGAGCCAGCTCCTGCTGCATCTTGGCGCAATGGCGGCTGATGATTAGGTAGTACATGGAACCCCCCAGAGGATCGAATCAGGTTCCATCAGTCCTGATCCCGACGATGGGGCCGGATTCCTGATCGTGCTCGCCCACGCGTCGCCGGTCGGAGCCGCCAGCCTTGATGCTCCTACCTTGCCTGCGCTTCCGGCGACTGTCAAGACAAGCCCCTCCTGGGGGAGAGACACGACCGGGCCGGCCGTGACGTGCGGCTTCGTGAATGATCTGGCCTAGACGCCCAGACGGCCGGCCAGATTCTCCAGAAAGAGCTTGGACTCGCGGTACTGGGCCTCCAGGTCGGGCACGCCGCCGACATCCACGGCGACGTAGCCGGAGAAGTCGTGTTTCTTCAGGGCCAGGAACACCCCGTCCCAGTCCACGCTGCCGCGCCCCACTGCCAGGTGCTGGTTGGTCTGCCCGTCGTTATCCGAGGCGTGGAGGTAGTAGACGCGGCTGCCCAGCTTCTCGATACTGAGGGGCAGGATTTCCTTCTGGGCGTGTTGGTGGCCGGTGTCCAGGACGGCGCCGAAATTCTCGATGTCCACCGCATCCATCAGTCGCAGGAGGGCGTCGGTGTTGCTCACGATCTCGCCCACCCGGGGCTCCAGGCAAAACTTCAGGCCGGCCCGGTCCGCTTCGTCGGCGCAGGCCCCGATGCTGTCCACCAGCCAGTCCCACAGATCGTTCCAGCGGAAGGCCGGGTCAATCTTCACCTGGAACCGCTTCCCAAAGCTGATGGCCTCCTGGTAGGGCGCCTCGCCCACGAACTCCAGCGGTGGGAGATAGCTGTCGGTTTGGATCGTTTCGCAGCCGAAGAAGGTGGCCGTCTCCACGGCGAGCTTGAAGAGATCCAGAGCGTGGACCCGCCGGGCCTTCTCCGGGTGGACCAGCTCCGGCAGCACCGGGCAGAAATTCACGACGCGCACCCCCAGGTCCTCGCAGCGCTTCTTCAGTTTCTTCCGCTCGTCGTGCACGGCCCGGAGATTCTCTTCCCGCACTCCTTCCAGCTCCACGTTGGCGAAGCCGAGAGCGGCCATCTCTTCCACCGCCCGGTAGGTGTCCGGCAGGCTGGGCGGGTAGCCGTACTTCGAGATGGCGTACAGCCAGCAGCAACTGATCTTCATGGTGGCTCCTCGTCGGTGAAGGACGGCGCACTCGGAACCCGTCCGGTCAGTTATCGCCGGGTCGTCCGCAGCCGGCGGAGGCCCCGCCGGCGAAATTTCCGTCTCCGGGCGAAAGAGTATGCTCACGGCGCCCCGACGTCAAGGCGGTTCTGTGTCGGCTGAACTGGCATCGTCCCCCACTTGCGGGGGGTCTGGCAGCATCTCCGCATAGTGGGGGGCCTGTAGAGAGAGCCTCAGTAATCCGACCGGCCGCCGGAGGCGTCGTAGACGGCTCCCGTGACGAAGCTGGCGTCGTCCGAGGCCAGGAAGGCAATGACCGCGGCGATTTCCTCCGGGGCGGCCAGGCGTCCCATGGGGACCTTGCTGGCGAGGAGCGCCCGCTGCTCGGGGGTAAAGCTTCGCGCCATGTCGGTGTCGGTGAGGGCCGGGGTCACGCAGTTGACGGTGATGCCGTCTCGCGCCACCTCTTTCGCCAGGGACTTGGTGAAGGCGATGACCCCCGCCTTGGACACGGAGTAGGCCGCCATGTTGGGGTTCCCTTCCTTGCCGGCGACCGAGGCGAGGCTCACGATCCGCCCCCACTTCCTGGACAGCATGGCGGGCAGGACGGCGCGGCTGCAGTAGAAGACGCCGTGCAGGTTCACGGCCAGCACCCGATGCCACTCGGCGTCCGAGGTCTCGTGAACCGGGATCACCTCGCCCACGATGCCGGCGTTGTTCACCAGGATATCGATCTGCCCGAAGCGTTGTAGGACCGACTGCACCGTGGCGGCCACCTGGGCCGGATCGCTCACGTCCATGGGGCAGGCCAGGACCTTCCGTCCGGCCGCCTCCAACTCCTTGGCCGCGACCCCGGCGGCGTCTCGATTCACATCGGCGACCACCACGGTGGCCCCCTCGGAGGCCAGCCGGGTGGCGATGGCCTTCCCGATTCCGCGCGCGGCACCCGTTACGATTGCAACCCGATTGGCAAAGCGCATACGTCCCTCCTTCATCACCTCACGAATGTGGCTCGAATCCGATGCTCCCCGAGAGAACCTGGGCAAGATGACGGAGGGATGATACGCGGCGCCAGGAGGAGGGAGCAACCGGCTTTCTCGCTTGGCACGGTCTTCAGGACAGCCCCGGGATTCGGTTGCCCGGTGACCGTCGCCGGTGTATCCTTCCCCGTACCGTCGCCATGACCCGATGTGCGAAATCAGGCCAAAGGGGATGCCATGCAGCCACCCACGCTCCAGGACGTCTATCGCGCCCGCCAGGTCATCAGCCGGTATCTGGCGCCCACGCCGCTGGTCCGCTCTGCGGCGATGTCCGAGGCCCTGGGGTGCGAGCTGTACCTCAAGCTGGAAACCGTCCTGCCCATCGGGGCCTTCAAGGTTCGGGGCGGGATCAACTTTATCTCGCAGCTCACGGAGGAGGAGCGGGCACGCGGCGTCATCACGGCCTCGACGGGGAACCACGGCCAGTCCGTCGCCTATGCCGCCAGGACGTTCGGGGTGAAGGCTATCATCGGCGCACCCGACGGAGCAAACCCCGACAAGGTCGCGTCCATGCGCCGCCTGGGGGCCGAAGTCGTCCTGCGAGGGCGGGACTTCGACGAGGTCCGGGAGTGGGTGGAGGAACAGGCGCGCCTGCAGGGCTACCGGTACGTGCACCCCGCCAACGAGCCGCTCCTGATCGCCGGCGTGGGGACCGCCAGCCTGGAAATCATGGAGGCGCTCCCGCAGGTGGACGTCATCATCGTCCCCATCGGCGGCGGCAGCGGCGCCAGCGGCCACTGCCTGGTGGCCAAGCGCATTAGCCCGACGGTGAAGGTCATCGGGGTCCAGGCGGAGAAGGCCCCGTCCGTGTACCTATCCTGGAAGGCGGGACGGAAGATCCAGACGCCGGAGGCCGCCACCTGGGCCGAGGGCCTGATGACCCGGGTCCCCTTCGACCTCACCCTTGGCATCATCCGAGAAAACATCGACGACATCATCCTGGTGAGCGAGGAAGAACTTCGCCAGGGGGTGCGATTCCTCCTGGAAGTCGGGCACCAGCTCGCCGAGGCGGCCGGCGCCGCGCCGGCGGCCGCAGCGCGGAAGCTGAAGGATCGGCTTCGGGGCCAGACCGTGGTCCTGATCGTCAGCGGAAGCAACATCACCCTGGACCAAGTGCGACGCGTCCTGACCGACCCGCAGCCCTGGTAGGTGTGCGATGGCAGAGACTGGAGGTCGCATGAGCGAGCGCTTGCCCGGCATCGCGCTCTTGCTGGTGGTTCTGGTCGGCGGCGCGGGGAAGTACTGGGGGATTGACGGCTGGTGGCGTGGCCGGCGCTGACTGGAAGTTCCCTATGCCGACGAAACCTTCGAAACAGCTCGAGACGTTCCCCAACCCGAACCCGGAGCGGGACTACGAGATCAGCTTCGACTGCCCGGAGTTCACCTGCCTCTGCCCCCGCACGGGGCAGCCGGATTTCGCCACGATCCGCATCCGTTACGTCCCGGACCGGCTGTGCGTGGAGTTGAAGTCGCTCAAGCTGTACCTGTGGTCGTTCCGGAACGAGGGTCACTTCCACGAGGCCGTGACCAACCGCATCCTGGATGACCTGGTCCGGGAGGCCCGGCCCCGCCGCATGACGGTCGTGGGCGACTTCTATGTCCGGGGCGGGATCCATACGATCGTGACGGCTACCTATGAGGCGCCGCGACGGCGACGGCGATGAGGATGCCGCGAAAGTCTTCCCTGGCTGCTCTGGTCGCTTTGCTGGCGGCCTGCGCGCCCGCGAGCTGGGTCCCTGCCCAGGAGGGCACGGTTCACCTGCCGCCCGGTTTCCGGATCAATACCTTCGCCTCGGGCCTGGGCGCGCCGCGCTTCATGGCGGTGAGCCCGTCGGGCGACCTGTTCGTGTCGATTCCATCCCGCGGCCAGGTCGTGGCCCTGCCGGATCGTGACGGAGATGGGAAGGCGGACCGGGTGGTCGTCTATACCGATGGGCTCAACCGCCCACACGGCCTTGCCTTTTTCCGCGGGTTCCTCTACGTGGCGGAGACGGGCGCCGTGGTCCGCTTTCCGTACCGCCCGGGAGACCTGACGGGAGGCAAGCCCGAGGTCGTCGTCCCCGATCTGCCGCCCGGCGGAGGTCACTGGACCCGGACGATCGCCTTCGGCCCAGACGGGAAGATGTATGTGTCCGTCGGCTCCTCCTGCAACGTGTGCGAGGAGCGCGATCCGCGCCGCGCCGGGATCCTCCAGTTCAACCCGGACGGGACGGGCGGCCGGATCTTCGCCCGGGGCATCCGGAATGCCGTCGGCATCACCTTTCACCCGCGCACCGGGGAACTGTGGGCCACGAATAACGGTCGGGACTGGCTGGGGGACGACTTCCCGCCGGATACCTTCCTCGTGGTCAAAGACGGCGCGCACTACGGCTGGCCACACTGCAACGGCTCGCGGGTCCCCGATCCGGATTTCAGCCGGCCGGATTTCTGCAAGACCACCGCGCTGCCGACCGTGGAGATCCAGGCGCACTCCGCCACGCTGGGGCTGACATTTTACACGGGGAACATGTTCCCCGCAGAGTACCACGGGGACCTGTTCGTCGGGTTGCACGGGTCCTGGAACCGCTCCGTCCCGACGGGCTACAAGGTGATCCGGATTCCCATGCAGGGCGGACGGCCAGGCGCGCCGCAGGACTTCGCCACCGGATGGCTCCAGGGGGACCGCGCCTGGGGCCGACCCGTGGACGTGATCACGGGGAAGGATGGCGCCCTCTACGTCTCGGACGACCGCGCCGGGCTGATCCATCGGATCTCCTATTCAAACCGCTGACAACACTGGACGCCAATATATTCGCAGATTACGCAGATTCCGCAGATTTCAGAGGGTCTCTTCCGAAAATAATCTGTAATCTGCGAAATCTGCGGATAAGTGAGAGGTCGGGTCTTGGCGTCTTTGTGGTAAGAGGTTCGGCATAGGTTCCTGGCATGCGTATCCTGGTGGTCGAGGACGATCGGAAGGTCGCCAGCTTCATCCGCAAGGGGCTCACGGAGGACGGCTACGCGGTGGACGTGGCTTCCGACGGTGAGACGGGTCTGGCCATGGGCCTGGACCGCCTCCATGACGTCATCGTTCTGGATGTGATGCTGCCGGGGAAGCCGGGATTCCAGGTGGTCCGGGAACTCCGCCAGGCGAAGGTGGCCACGCCGGTCCTGCTTCTTACGGCGCGGGACGCGGTGGAGGACAAGGTGCAGGGGTTGGACGCCGGCGCAGACGACTACCTCACCAAACCCTTCGCCTTTGCCGAGCTGCTGGCGCGGGTACGCGCCCTGCTGCGCCGCGGGACGGCAGCTCGGGCCCCGGTGCTTCAGGTCGCCGACCTCACCCTGGATCCGGCCACGCGAACGGTGGCGCGTGGGGGGGAAGCCATCTCGCTCACCAATCGCGAGTTCGCCCTTCTGGAGTACCTCATGCGGAACGCCGGCCGGGTCCTCACCCGGACCACGATCGCCGAGCACGTGTGGGACTATTCCTTCGACTCGGGCACGAACGTGATCGACGTCTACGTGAACTACCTGCGCAAGAAGATTGATGCGGGCCGGGAACGTAAGCTCATCCACACGGTGCGCGGGGTGGGCTACGTTCTCAAGGCCGACTGAGAGCCAAGAGCCGCGAGCCGAGAGCCGAGTAAGAAATCTGCGTAATCTGAGAAATCTGCGGATAAGTTCTTTCTGACATGAAACGACTCTCGATCCGGGCCCGGCTGACCCTGTGGTACACGGGGATCCTGGCGGCGACCCTCATCCTGCTGGGCGGCGCATCCTACGGCCTGCTGATGCGCGGGCTCTGGCAAGATGTGGACGCGACTCTCGAAGGGGTCGCCAAGACAGTCGTCCAGGCGGCGAATCGGCCGCCCGCGGAACTGATCCCCCCGGACCTGGATGAGGTGCTGCGGCGACTCTTCGGGCCGAGCTTCACGGACAGGTTCTACCAGTTCCTGGACCCCGATGGCCGCCTGGATCCACGCTGGCCTCGATTCGGGGGCGAGCCGCTCCATGTCAGCCCGAAGGCCCTGAAGAACGCCGCAGAGGGGTATGCGACCTTCGAGACGCGTCCGGGCAACGGGCGGTTCCCCGTCCGGGTGCTGACCTTTCCGGTCGTGCAACGCGGCCGAATGGTGAACGTTCTGCAAGTAGGGATGTCCCTGGAGGGGCTCTCCATGGCCCGCCAGCACTTCCTGTGGACCCTGGCGGCCCTGGTTCCCCTGGCACTGGCGCTGGCCGGGACCGGGGGCTGGCTGCTGGCGCGCCGCGCCCTGCGACCCGTGGACCAGATGACCACGACGGCCCGCCGGATCGAGGCCGAGCACCTGGCCCAGCGGCTCGATGGGGCGGAGGTGGACGACGAGCTGGGCCGCCTGGCCCGGACCCTCAACGAGATGTTAGCGCGACTCGAGGCCACCTTCGCCCAGGTGCGGCGCTTTTCCGCGGATGCATCCCACGAGTTGAGGACGCCGCTCACGGTCATGAAGGGGGAGATCGAGGTTGCCCTGAGGAGCCCCCGGGATCCCGCAGAGTACCAACGGGTGCTCGAGAGTGCGCTGGAAGAGGTCGAGTCCATGACCCGCCTGGTGGACGACCTCCTCTTGCTCTCGCGCGCGGACGCCGGCGCCCTGCGATGGGAGGCCGAGCCGGTCGAGCTGGACCGCCTCGTGGAAGAGGTGGCCAAGGAGGGCGAGATCTTGGGCCGCGGGAAACAAGTGCGGGTGAAGATCCTGGGGCTCGAGCCCCTGATCGCGCAGGGGGATAGCCAGCGCCTCAAGCAGTTGTTGCGGAACCTCGTGGACAACGGGGTGAAGTATACGCCGCCCGGCGGCCAAGTGACCCTGACCCTCCGGGCCGTGAGGCACAATGGGTCGGAGCAAAATTCGCAATTCGCAATTCGCAATTCGAAATTGTCCGAAAGCATCGGCCTCTGGGCGGAAATCATCGTCCGGGATGCCGGCATTGGGATTCCCCCCGAGGCCCTGCCGCGGATCTTCGAGCGGTTCTATCGGGTGGACCCGGCCCGCTCGCGCGAGGCCGGCGGGGCCGGCCTGGGCCTCTGCATCGCCAAGACCATCGCCGAGGCCCACGGCGGCCGGATCGAGGTCCAGAGCATCCCCGGCGCCGGCAGCACGTTTACGATAGTCCTGCCTCTTGCTGGTTGAGCCCTCCCATCCAGACATCCTGCGAACTGTAAAGCTCGATGGGCTCAGCCCAGGGCTCCGGTGTGACGAGCCGAAGCATGAGAAGGTTCGTAAGAGTCCGCAAGCGCACGTCCCGACCTTGACGCGATCCCTGGTTTCCGGTATAGGGGCTCCGAGACAGGAAGTCGAGATCCCCCGTTTCCCGTTCAAGGAGCACTGGGAGCGTCAGGGAAGCAGTGGAGGGTGCCGCCATGAATAAAGAGCATCCCACGAAGACTACTGGGAACTTAGGCTCTAGCCGGAGAGAGTTCGTCAAGACGGGCGTGGCCGGTGCCGTGGGGGTGACGCTTGGGTATCGAGCAACCGCCTCCGCTGCGGATGTCGCAGGCGCGCAGCGCCCCGCCCCACACAATGAGCGTACTTCCAGCGCCATGCCCACACGGAATCTCGGAAAAACAGGCTATCGGGTGGGGATCTTCAGCCTCGGCGGACAGGCGACCATTGAGAAACCCAACATGGAGGAACAATCGGTCGCGATTGTGAATCGGGCTATTGACCTCGGGGTCAATTACGTTGATACGGCGGCCGCATACGGTGGACCGGATCAGTGGAGTCAGAAGTACATCGGCAAGGTCATGAAGCATCGGCGACGCGAGGTCTTCTTGACGAGCAAGACCCACAGGCGGACCTACGATGAATCGATGAAACTCCTCGAGAGCAGTCTGAAGCAACTGGAAACTGATCATCTTGACCTGTGGCAGCTTCACAACGTCAGCCAGACCGAGCAACTGGATCAGATCTTCGCCAAGGACGGGGCCATTCATGCCCTGGAGAAGGCCCGATCCGAAAAGGTGGTTCGCTTCCTCGGGATCACCGGTCATGCAGACCCGTATGTCCTGGCTGATGGATTGAAGCGCTACCGTTTCGACACCATCCTCATGGCGGTCAATGCTGCGGATCGCCACCACCTGAGTTTCATCGAGCATCTGTTGCCACTCGCGCTGGAACAAGGGCTGGGCATCATCGGGATGAAGATCCCGGCGCGGGGGCGCATCCTCTCCTCCTGGACGCCGCCGCCACTTGAGGCGCAGCCACCCCGGGAACGGGCCAGCCGGAGCGGCACGATCAACATGAAGGAGGCCATGGAGTATGTCCTGTCGCTGCCGGTGAGCACGGTGATCGTCGGCTGCGACAATGTGGAGCAATTGGAAGAGAACGTGAGAATCGCCAGGGATTTCACCCCTCTGAACGAGCAAAGGCTCGGCGCGCTGACGGCACGGACCGAAGAGATCAAACGCCAGGCATTGTTTTTCCGAAAATGGGGGGCGTGACCCTGAGGAGAAAACCTTAGCGTGCAGGAGACAGAAGTCCGGGCCGAAGGGCGTTCTGATTTTGATCTTGGCTCGGCGTCAGGTCACGTAGATTTGAAGATGTAATCGATGTCCCGTTTCGCAAGGTTCGCACAGGTCGATCCCGGACGACAAATGAGAGGCGACCGGTCGAATACCGCCCAGAGCTAATTTCCCGTTCGGAAAAACTGGTAGCGGTCTACCGGGCGGACCGTAATGGCGTGAAAGCGGGATTCCCGCAACACGACCAGGGTGATTTCCTGCCCGACTTGCGCCTGCCAGAGCCTTCGGTAGAACTCCTCCTGGCTCTCGACCTTCTCCCCGCTGATTCTCACGATCACGTCACCGCGCTGAAAGCCCGCTTGCCTTGCCGGTCCGATGGGAGAGGTTCCAGCGACGACGACGCCTTCCCCGGCAGGGACGGTGTAGAGGCCAAGCCAGGGACGGGGGCGGCGGCTCACGACTCGGCCCTGGCCGATCAGTTCGTCCTTGGATGCGGTGAAGAGTTCAATCGGGATCGCGAGATTGACGGAGGGGTGCTCCCCAATCTTTAGGGACGTGATTCCGATGACGTCCCCCTGGACGTTCACCAGGGGACTCCCGCCGAAAGCCGGATTGTAGGGAGCCACGACAAAGGCCCGATCGAGCATATACTCCCAATAGCCGGCGAAGCTCCGGATCTCCTGCACGCTGCCTTGGGTGACCACGAGATCATTGTCGTCATTAACCCCGATCGTCGCCGTGGCCTGACCGACGGCCACCGTGGATGATTCCCCCAGTGAAGCAGCAGGCCACGGCCCTTCGCCTTCGAGTTTGATGACCCCAAGACCGTTTTCGAGATCGAGGCCGACCAACTTCGCCGGGACAACCCGGCCGTCGCGGAGGGTCACCTGTATCAATGCGGCGTCAAGCAGGATGTAGCTGACCGTGACCGCGTATCCGGCAGGATCGAAGATCACGCCGCTCCCCCACCGCTCGGGACCCAGGGTGAGGACCGAGGGACGATCCAGCGGGACCCGAACCTTGATCCCAACGACGGCAGGTTGGACGCGTTGGACATGGGAGGGGAGGTTGGATGGCTTCAGCGGATTGCTTCCAAGTTCGGGCTCCTTGGGAACGGTCAACGGCGCCTGGGGAACCGAGAGCGCAATAAGTAGGGAAAGCAATATCGATCTCATGGCCAACCCTCCTCTCTCACCAAACTTTAGCCTATCAGGCCAGATTGTGCCAAGCCCCTGCGGCCACCCCCACCCCGGCGCGGTCCGCCGGCCCAGATCCACCCGGTCCGGCGACGGTCGGGGCGGCTCCGGCAGTGTGTTTGTCCTATGCCTGCCGTCCCCGCCTGATCGTCCATTCAGGGGCGGAACTCCATCTATTTTACCCGGCACGAAGGCTGTCTCCCCTCCTTATTAAGAAATTCTAATCGGCCATTAATCCGCCTCACATGTTCGCGGGCTATCCTCTTGGCCGGTTGCGATGCTGCATGGTTTTGGGCCTGGCAAAAACTTGAATCGGAGGTGCAAACATGTGGCGGTTGTTGAAAAACACATGGCAAGCAGGAAAGGGATGGATGGCGGTCCGGAAGGGTCCGGTGGCAGTTGCCCTGGCCGCGCTCCTGGTAGGGAGCGTCCTGGGGGCCGGGCTGGGCGGCGGCTGGCTTCAGCCATTGGCGGCCCGGGCGGCGAGCATGGCGCCCGCGGCGACGGGCCCGTCTGGGGCGCCCGCGAGCTTCGCCGACTTGGCGGACAAGCTGGCCCCGAGCGTCGTGAACATCCGGGTCACCAAGGTGGAGCGGGTGACCGGGCCGGGGTTGATGGGGCCTGAAGGGGAATTCGGTCAGGACTCCCCGTTCGCCCCCTACTTCGACCGCTTCTTCCGGGAGATGCCGCGGTCGCCGCGGGAGTTCCGGCAGCAAGCGGCGGGGAGCGGCTTCATCATCAGCAAGGATGGGCTGATCGTCACCAACAACCACGTGGTCGAGGGCGCAAAGGAAGTCACGGTCACGCTGGCCAGCAAGGAAGAGTACCCGGCGAAGGTCATCGGGCGCGACCCCAAGACCGACATCGCCTTGTTGAAGATCGAGCCCAAGGGAACGCTCCCCGTGGCGGCCCTGGGGGACTCGGACCGGCTGCGGGTCGGGGATTGGGTCGTGGCCATCGGGAATCCCTTCGGCCTGAACAATACGGTCACGGCCGGCATCGTCAGCGCCAAGGGGCGCGTGATCGGCGCCGGGCCCTACGATGATTTCATCCAGACCGATGCCTCGATCAACCCCGGGAATTCGGGCGGCCCGCTCTTCAACCTGCAGGGGGAGGTGGTGGGCATCAACACGGCCATCATCCCCAACGGCCAGGGCATCGGCTTTGCCGTCCCGGTGAATCTGGCCAAGGGGCTGCTCCCGCAACTGGAGGCCAAGGGTGAGGTGACCCGGGGTTACCTGGGCGTGAATATCCAGGCCCTCACGCCGGAACTGGCGAAATCCCTGAACCTCAAGGACAAGAAGGGCGCGCTGGTCGCCGACGTGACAAAGGGCAGCCCTGCCGAGGCTGCCGGCATCAAGCGAGGTGACGTCATCATCGGGTTCGACGGCAAGGAGATTGCCGAGATGCACAGTCTGCCGCCGCTGGTCGCCGCGACACCGATCGGCAAGGAGGTGCCGGTCACGATCCTGCGGACCGGGGCGGACCAGATCCTGCGTGTCACGGTCGGGCGGATGCCGGGTGAGCGTGGCGAGATGCCCGCGCCCGCAGAGCGGGCCCCAAGCAAGTGGGGCCTGGCCCTGCGTGACCTGGATGCCCGGACGGCGGAGCGGCTCAGCCTCACCTCCGGCGAGGGCGTTGTCGTGGTGGCTGTCCAGCCGGGCAGCCCCGCAGACCGGGCCGGGATCCGGACCGGGGATGTCATCCTGGAGGTGAACCGAACAAAAGTCACATCGGTCAATGAGGCCCAGGCCGAGGCCCAGAAGGAGCCAAATGCCCAGTCATTACTGCTCCTTTTCCGCCGGGGGGACGCCAGCCAGTTCGCGGCGCTGGAACTGAAATAGGCCGGGCGGAGTTGGAATGGGTACGGGGCCGTGTCGCCTGCCAAGCGGCATGGGCCCCGCCCCTCATCCGGAGCCGGAGATGGACAACATCATCGAATACCGGGATAATCGAACGCCCGCAAATGATTACCCGCGGCGGATCGTGTCCCCCACGGCCCCCTCGGCCTGCTGCACGGATCATATGGAGCGGATCGGGCGCCCCGCCTTTGACGGGAACTGGCGCTTCTTCTACAAACGCTGCACGGTCTGCGGGTACACGGTCCGGTGCTTCTACGCCCCCAGCCTGCTGGCCATCGTGGAGGCGGCCAACCAGATCAGGCTGACCCTGGCCGAGATGAACCTCGGGACGTGCAAGCGGAAGCGGCGGACGCGGGCCGAGATCGAACGGGAGATCGCCACTGCCCTGGACCGGGTTCCCCGCCGATCCCAGCAGGTCAACCAGCCCCATTCGCTCATGCCCCTCCGGCGCCGCAGGCCGGCCCCTTCTCCCGCCTGAACCGGTCACTGGCAACCAGGCAGTCTGGCAATCAGGCAATTTGGCAACTTGGCAACCCGGAACCCCAGGTCGCCAGATTGCCAAGTCGCCCGGTTGCCCAATAGTCCACCTCGGTCCTGAGTCCAGCGCATTCCCGCAGCCTTCCTTGCCCCGCCCGCATTCTCGTAGTATGGTTCCGTGCCCTTCTGGCGCGGCGTCGGATCCCGTGCCATCAGTAGGCCGGTAGAACCAGATCGACAGGCTTCCCATGATCCAGCTTGAGCACATCAGCAAATCCTTCGGCGGGCAGGTGCTGTTCCAGGACCTGACGTGGCATATCACACGGGGCCAGCGCATCGGCCTGGTTGGCCCCAATGGCGCCGGCAAGACCACCCTCTGCCGCATCCTGACCGGCCAGATGGAGGTGGATTCGGGTGAGATCCGGCGGGCGAAGTCCGCGACCATCGGGTATCTGCCGCAAGAGATCGCCACGGCCGGCGACGGAACGGTCCTGGGCCACCTGCTGGCGGGGTTCCCCGAGATCGAGCGGCTGGAGGCAGAGCTGGAACTCCTGGCTGCCGAGATGGCCGAGGTCGAGAACGGAGCGTCCGAAGATCTCATGCGGCGCTACGGCGACCTCCAGCACCAGTACGAGGCGCTGGGCGGCTACAGCCTGGAGGCCAGGGCAAAGGCGATCCTGAGCGGCCTTGGCTTCGGGCCGGACGATTTCTTCGCGCCCCTGACAAAGCTCTCGGGGGGCTGGCGGATGCGCGTGGCCCTGGGGCGCCTCCTGCTGCAGGCGCCGGACCTGCTCCTCCTGGACGAGCCCACCAACCACCTGGACCTCGAATCCCTCCAGTGGCTGGAGGAGTTCCTGGCTGCCTACGAGGGGACCGTGGTGATCATCTCCCACGACCGGTACTTCCTGAACCGGGTGGTAGACCGTATCGCGGAGCTGGAACTGGGGCGGTTCGCCCTCTCCGTCGGGGATTACGACGATTACCAGGCGCAGAAGCTGGTGCGGCAAGAGCAGATCCAGGCGGCACAGCGCACTCAGGCCGAGCAGATCGAGAAGGTGGAGCGCTTCATCCGGAAGTTCCGGTACAAGGCGACCAAGGCGCGCCAGGTCCAGAGCCGGATCAAACAATTGGACCGGATGGAGCGGGTCGAGGTGATCCGCGCCCCCAAGCGAATCCATTTCCGCATGCCCCAGCCCCCGCGGGGCGGGACGACCGTGTGCGAGCTTCGCAGGATTCGTAAGGCCTACGGGGACAAGGTCGTCTATGCCAGCGTGGACTTCCGCCTCCTGCGGGGGGACCGGGTGGCCCTGGTCGGTGTCAACGGCGCCGGGAAAAGCACCCTGCTCAAGATCGTCGCGGGCACCCTGCCCTTCGAGGCTGGGGACCGGGTCCTGGGGCACAACGTCTCCGTTCACTACTACGCCCAGCACCAGCTTGACGCGTTGAATCCGCAGCACTCGGTGCTGGAAGAGCTGGCGGCGATCGCCGACGTGGAGATGCAGCCGCGCCTGCGGACGATCCTGGGTGCCTTCCTGTTCTCGGGGGATGACGTGGGGAAGCCGGTGGCGGTCCTGTCCGGCGGCGAGAAGAGCCGCCTGGCCCTGGCCAAGATGCTGCTCCGGCCGGCCAATCTGCTCTGCCTGGACGAGCCGACCAATCATCTGGACGTCACTGCCCGCGAGGTCCTGGAGGAGGCGCTGGAGGACTTCGACGGCACCATGCTCTTCATTTCCCACGACCGCTACTTCATCAATCGGATCGCCACGAAGGTTGTCGAGGTAAAGGACGGACAGCTCTGGGAGTTCGCGGGGGACTACGATTACTACCTCGAGAAGCGAGCCGAGAGCCAAGAGACGAGAGCCGCGAGCGCCGACTCCGCCCCGCTACGCGGAGCGGAGCGGGGGCGCCGAGAGCCGAGAAGGGAGGAAAGGGCTCCTGAGGCCCGTCCCCATCCCCTAGCCCCTAGCCCCCAGCCCCAAAGAGCGTCGGCACCGAAGCCACGGACGCGGGAGGCCAGGCGGGTCGAGGCGGAGAATCGCCAGCGCAAGAGTCGGGAGGCGGCCCCTCTCCGGGCCCGCCTGAGGGAGCTGGAGTCGGAGATCGCCAGCATTGAAGCACGGATTCGAGACCTCAACGACCAGATGGCGAATCCGGATCTCTACCGGGATGGCGAGAGGGCGCGCGAGGTCGCGCGGGAGCGGAAGGCGCTGGAGGAGCAAGCGGCGTCTCTCTACGGCAAGTGGGAGGAACTGGCCCTCCGGCTGGAGAGCGCGACCGCTGCGGAGGGCCAGTGACGAGCCCCCAGAGGCAAAAGCGTTCGACTGTTCGGCGGTTCGGCGGTTCGGTAGTTCGGCAGGAACAGTCGAACCCTCGAACCATCGAACCACCGAACGCCTTGCGTAAGAGGGCGAGACGCACCACTCAAAGTAGGAGGCGATGGCCGCTCGCGCTCACTGGCCTCTTGGTGCTGGCCCTGGTGGCCGGCTGGTATCTGACGCGACAGCGGGGACCGGACCTGGGCCGGGTGGCCAACCTGGCGGCGGCCGGGGAGGTCGTCGTGTTCTTCGGGGACAGCATCACCCAGGGCTACGGCGTCCGTGCCGAGGAGAGCTTCCCGAGCCTGGTCGCGAGCGATCTCGGGATCGCCATGGTGAATGCGGGTGTCACCGGCGACACCACGGCCGGCGGGCTCGCCCGGCTGGAACGGGACGTCCTGCCTCACCAGCCGCGCCTGACCCTGGTGGAGTTCGGCGGGAACGATTTTCTCCGCCGCGTGCCGCTGGAGGAAACCCTCAAGAACCTGGACGCCATCGTGAAGACGCTGATCGCCCAGGGGATGATGGTGGTGATCCTGGAGGTGAACGTCGGGCTGATGGGCGATCCCTACCTGAAGGGCTACCGGGCAGTGGCGGAGCGGTACGGCGCCGTCCTGGCAGAGGACATTCTGAGCGGTATCCTGGGCAAGCCGGATCTCAAGGTGGATGCGATCCACCCGAACACCCAGGGGCATCGGCTGATTGCGGAGCGGGTGGTCAAGGTCCTCCGCCCCCTCCTGAAAGAGGCTGACCGCCGACGGGGTCCCATGGGCAGACAATCCCTGGATTTTCCCTTGCCTGCCTTCCGAGGCGTCGGCTAGACTATCCCCGCCATGAAGGGATCGCTCGTTGTTCGCCGTCCTCGCGTGGCGCGGGTGCGCCGGCAGGCCCAGCCTGCCCCGCCCCCGCCCCCCCTACGCCTGCGCCACTACAAACACGTTTACTGGATGCTCAACGGCGGACCCTGGGCCACCGCATACGGGGCGGTCGTTGTGCACGACGGGTGTCACGGCTGCCCCGTCTGCGCCGGGACGACCGATTGGTTCATGGAGTTCGCGCGGATCGCGCGGGACCTCCTCGGCATCAACCTGCGCGACTGTCTGCACTGGGGCCCGCTGCACGACAATCCCCGCCCCCTGATCGCCCCCGCCTCGAACCTGGGCGTCTGCAACCAGGCGACCCTGGAACGCCTGCGGCGGGCGTACTACCGGCTTCCCGAGGTGGAGCGCCCGAGGCTCGAGTGGGTGCCGCCGGCCATCCGGCGGATGAGCCAGGCCATGCGCTTCGAGGAGTCGGTGGCGATCCTGGCCCGCATGATTGAGCTATGGGAGGACGGCCAGTACATCGGCTGGCCGAGGTAGTCGCCCCGCGCATTCGCCCGTCCCACCTCGTACCTCGGTCACGTTCCGAGAAAACCGCAGAGGCATTGCCATACGCGGAAGAACCCCTTTAACCGCAGATTTCGCAGATTCCACGACCCGGAGCCCTCAGGAATAATCTACGCAATCTGCGTAATCTGTGGATGAAATGGTGGGTCAGTCTCTGCTCGATCCCTTGGCGTGGCGCCGATCACCGGGAGGCAGAAGAGAGGAGTTCCGCGTAGACGTCTGGCAGGAAGCCGCGGACGGCCGTTGTGGTCCCGAGGATCAGGACCGGGATGCGGATCAGCCCGTCGGCATGCACGAAGTGGCGGCGCAGCGCCTCGTCCGGAACCTCTTCCTGATCGCGATCCCAGACGAAGACCTCCTCGCCCACCTTGACGAAGAATTTGCGGCAGGGGCGGACCAGGCCCAGGGTGGCCCGCGCATCCAGGGGATGCCGCTCCACGTCGTGGGCCGTGAAGGCGACCCGGTGGCGCGAGAGGAACCCCCTCGCCTCGGCGCAGGCGGGTCACCCTTCCCGGTGGTAGAGCCGCACGGTCTCCATGGTCGTCCCCCGGAACAGAACAGCCCTCTGGCCGGGGGGCCAGAGGGCTGCGACGGAACCTCGCGTTCGACCTACAGATCCTGGGGCTTCAGGGTCTTCCGCTTGTTGCCCACGGCCCGGGCCTCGGCCGCGGCGATCAGCTCGCGCACCTTCTTGTCCAGGGCCCCGTAAAAGTCACTGGACACATTGCACTTCTTCGCCGCGTCCTTGGTGCGGCTCTTCGAGATGATGAGCTCTGCGGGCTTCCCCTTCTTTGCCACGTGTCATCCCTCCTTTCGCTGAACGGTGTCGGCTTCAGACTGGCCCGCCTTATACACCGGCGCCTGCGACCGTGTAAAGGGGATTTTTCGGCCCGGCGGCTCACTCGCGTGACTCTTGCCAGAGGGGATCGGGTGACAGCTCTTCGTCACGGCTCACCGCTCGCTCTTCTCTCCTCGAGGATGGCCTCAAGCTCAGCAACCGCTTCCAGGTCCTTGGGGCGCCCGGCGGCGCGCTTGACATGGATCAAACGTTCGAGACCGAGGCACGAGCACGCGACGCCGAAGACCTTGATGGTGATGCAGTCTGGCAGAAGGTCTTCGTACCGCCCGCCTCCCACTATCTCACCCAGCAGGTCAATCGCCCCCAGGTCGGTTGTCAGCGTGAAGTTCAACCCCCGTTGTAATGTGCGGGCATCCCACACGAATGGCAGGCCAGCCGGGGCACCACGCAGGTAGGGCGCGTGCGACGCGAGGGCCGACGCGAGCCGGCGCATGTTCTCTTCGGACCGGCGGTACACGACGTCAAGGTCCTGTGTGAGCCTCGCGGAACCATGCGCGGTCGCAGCGGCTCCCCCGACAAGGACGTATTCGACCCCGGCCTCGGAGAGACAGCGGAGGAGCGCCGCAAAGTCGATCATGGTTGTCGTTGGGTATCCCGGCCGGCGCGGCGCAACTCTTCGGCAAGCCGCTGAAGTGCAATCAGGTTCAGGAACCGCTCCTCGACGGATCGCCTGAGATTCTCCCGGATCAAGGTGCGGTCCACGCCCTTCTTGTAAGCCTCGATGACCGGATCAGGCTGCAGGGGTAGCGTATTCAATCCAGGACCCTCCTTTGCACGATGCCGTGCCTGTCCAGCTTTTCTCCGTGAGCATGGTCGGCCGGCGGATGGCAGCCGGGGCAAGCCGGCCGTGAAATAGCCCCGCTGCGCCCCATCCGTCGCGGGGAGGGCCGACGCGAGCATTCCTCAGTCGCATGCCGCGACCATCTTACCGGGGATGATCTTACTCTGACAACGGAAAACGCTCTGGACCCCCCTGAGCTCCTCGCTGATGGGCAGCCGAGATGGGCACCGGACACCGATTGTTCCCCAAAGGTGTGGCTCTGCGAGACCGCAAGCGCGCCGCCCGCCGTCCCCATAGGCCAGAACCCAGGGAATCTGCAGCCTCCCCTCGGCAAATCAAGTAGTTCCGCGTGAACCGGTGTCCGGTACCGGTTCGAAGAGACACCGGCATGCTGGACCTCCTCAAGATCCCGCAGGGGCACCCGCATCAGTGGGGCTCGAATCAGCCAGCGTTTCGACCATCGCGCCGCTCGCGCTTATGGATCGATGGGCTTTCGATGGGCCGCGATCACAGCGGCTTGTTGATGATTGCGCGGTAGGCAAGCGTCTCCATAAGGCCCTCCTCGCTTCCGAAGAGGGAGTAGGCATTGATGTTCATCAGGGAGAGCTTGTCCAGGAATTGCCGCCACTCGCTCAGCGGAATCCGGTACTTCACGAGCACATCCTGATCGGGATCCCCTTTCTTGAAGACCTCCTCGTGGCCCGCATAGCTATATCGGCCGTCCCGGAGAACCCGGCAGATCGTGTACCAGCTCTGCTGCCGGAAATGTCGGGGAGTCGTTCTCACATTGGGGCCGAGACCGATGATGTGGGGGTCATGCTTGCCCCAGGTTTTGCCTACCGCCCAATACTCATGGAGGCAGTAGATTGCAGCTTCATCCTTGAGATCCGTTTGCCTGTCCGCACCCGCAGCGGATCGGAAGGCGAAGAAGGCGGCGACATATGGAGATTGCGACCAGTCGAGGAGTGGAGACGGGAATCCGTGGTGCCTCAGATAGACCATGAATTCGTAGAATTCATCTCCAAAGGGTGGGCCGTGGGGCTCCGGTCCCGCCTCTGGGTACTCCCCGATGTCCCATCGTTTCTCTGTCACGGACTCGACAGGACTCTTCACATAATTGCGGATCAGCTCATAATACTCCCTCATTGTGTACGGTCGTTCCGTATACCGCTCCAGGGTCGTCTCCAGCGGCCAACACGCCATGCTCTGGCCTCGAAAGAGGGGCGGGGAAATCCAGCCAGGACGGGCCTCCTCGCGCCTCTTCTCATACCGACGAAACACCTCGCCGATCTCGCGCTCGAAGTCCTCCCAACACGAAATCCTCTTCTCTTCCATGGCTTCTCCACACGTGAGGCGGGTCTACGTAGTCGAGAACTCGGACGGCCTGAGGTTCGAGTTCGCCCACAACTGATCCGCCGCCGCCCAGAGCCGCCTTTCGATGTCGTTATTGCTTGGCATCTCTAGTCCACCCCGCTTAGGATGGGCAAGACCCAATTACTTGGACAGATAACATTCAAACCTACCCCGCCTTTGTTTTCAAGTGATTACGCGACCACCCTTCCTTGTTTTCCAGGGGGCCTGGAAAAGAATTACGTTGGGGCGATCCAGTGGTGCAAAACGGCCCTCTTGCCAAGAAATGTTCCGGAAACATTTAAAATGTTCCGGGAACATTTCCGGGCTTGCCGGAAATAAACCAGCGGCTCGCTCGACCACGCCGATCCAGGCGCACCAACCCCTCTCCCTCAAGAGCTTTCATCAATTTCACCACCTGGAGCCTGCCCATCTGTGTGATCTCCCGGACCTCCGCGTTGGTCAGCGGCCGATCTGCAAGCGCTGCCAGCACCCGGGCCTTGGCATTCTCCTGGCTGAGGCGTCGGTCCACATGATACCTGAGAGTTCCGAGTAGGAGTTCGTAAGCTGCACGCGAAAGCCGATAATACCGTCCTCGACCCGCGCCGCCTCCCGCCTCCAGCAAGTTCCAGTGCGTGGCAAGTTGCCCAAGAATCTCCCTCGCTCCCTCCATCGGCCGCTGGCAGAAATCAGCCGCTTCCCGGACCGTGATCTCCCGGAGCCGCGTCAGGTAATGAAGTACCAGAAGGTGGTCTACGTCCAAATCGGGATGCCGTTGCACGAGTTCGAGGAACTCACGGCGGGCGTCTTGCCCTTTCACCGTAACACGCACCGAGTGTACCGAGGCCCAGTAGATCGGTGGCTCTTTGCCCTCGGTCAAGAGGTCGCGGAACACCCGGGGAACCCCGAGATTAGCAGCGTTGGCAAGCCGCATCCGGGTGAGCGCCTGGAAGAGCGTCGGATAGCGGGGCGCCGACGGGTGGTGGAGGATATTCTCTGGCGTCACGCCGCCGACGAAACCGCCCGGATTGCTCAGATCGAGTCGGTCGGGATAGAGCTTCAGCATAACTGCACCCGGAGCCTCGTAGTCTCGGTGCGCCAGCGCATTGACCAGAAGCTCCCGCAAGGCGAGGGTCAGGTAGCGCGGAAACTCCGGGTGCACCAACCACCCGGGAATTGTCACGATGGGGTTATTCGCCGCTACCAGTTCCCGCAACCGCCGGAGCGCGATTGGGAGACACTCGATTCCATATTATCGCGCAACACGCCGAGTGCGCGAAGCAAGTCGGGGTCGGGTAGCCGAATCAGATCTGGAGACGCACCCGCCTCTGCCATGAGGCGGCGTAATTCCTCCATCCCAGCAGGGCTGAGCAGGTCGGGGGTCTTACCGGGAATGGGGGAGGCGCTGAGTTCCATTCCGGCCTCTCGCCTGATGGCGTCGATCTCCGGAAGCGTCATACCGCGCAAGCCGTCTCCGAGACGGATCAGGTACTTACCGTCTCGGGTATGAAACGGCAAACCACGCGGTCGAGGCGGGATTCTGGCAACGAGGACGGGCCCCTCCGGAAGGCGTACGGTTTCTATTGTGATATGGATTTGGGCGGCGTCGGCGACGCTTTGGCGGATCTTGGCCAACTCGTCATCCGAGGGGATCTGAATCGGCTGAACGTGGTGAGGGGGACGGTCGGCTACGCCCATGATTAGCCATCCGCCGCCCGCGTTGCCGATTCCAACGGCATATTCGGTGATCTCTCGCCGGCTCAGCAGGTTCGGCTTGAATTCAACTGTCTCGCCTTCCTGCTCGGCGAGCAAAGATCTCAGCTCCGCTTCTGTCACGTCAACCCCTACGACGCGAAGCTCGGTGGCTGCACCCTGCACACCGGGGAAGGGCGGGTGTGGCCGAAAGGCACGCGGACTGCGCTAGAGAGGTACCGATCGTCAACGAAGGCGACCGTCCGCTTGGCGGGAGGCGCATACAGCCCCCCCAAGAAATCAATAACCCCGCCCGAGGCCTCGCGGCGTGTCGGACGGGGAGCAATTTCAGGCCAAGGATACTACTGGTCGTGCCGTTGTGAAGCCTCATCGTTGGCCGACCTCGGGAGGGCTCTCGGAATCCTCGCTGTCTCCTGGCGATAGAAGGCTTATACCAAGATCCAGTCCAGGGTGCAAGCAAGGAGAGGCGCTTGAGGACGGGCCGAAAAACAACGGGGGGCCGAAGGATCGGCCCCCCGTGTGGTGTGGAAAGTAACGGGGCGAGGCTACTTCTCCCCCATCTCCTTGACCTTCACCTGCCCCTTCAGCGCGGCGTGGGCGGCGGCCAGCTTGGCGATGGGGACCCGGTAGGGGGAGCAGCTCACGTAATCCAGCCCGATCTCGTGGCAGAACACGACCGAGCGGGGCTCGCCCCCGTGCTCGCCGCAGATCCCGATTTCCAAGTCCTTGCGGGTGGCGCGGCCCTTCTCCACGGCCATGCGCATCAGGGATCCCACGCCAACCTGGTCGATGCTGACGAACGGATCCTCGGGGTAGATCCCCCGCTCCACGTACAGGGGGAGGAACTTCCCGGCGTCGTCGCGGGACAGGGCCAGCGTGGTCTGGGTCAGGTCGTTGGTGCCGAAGGAGAAGAACTGCGCCACCTTGGCGATCTCGTCCGCCACCAGGCAGGCCCGGGGCACCTCGATCATCGTCCCCAGCATGTAGCGGACCTTCACCCCGTACTTCTTCATGGTCTCGCGGGCCACCCGCTCCACGATCTCCTGCTGCATCTGGAGCTCCTTGAGCGTCCCCACCAGCGGGATCATGACCTCGGGGTACGGGTTCTTCCCCTGCTTCCGAAGCTCGCAGGCCGCCTGGAACAGGGCCTGGGCCTGCATCTCGGTGATCTCGGGGTACTCGATCCCCAGGCGGCAGCCCCGGTAGCCCAGCATGGGGTTGAACTCGTGCAGGCCGTCCACCTTGGCCTTCAACCGCTCGGCCGGCAGGCCCAGCTTCTTCGCCAGCTCCTCGATCTCAACGTCCGTCTTGGGCAGAAATTCGTGGAGCGGCGGGTCCAGGGTACGGACCGTGACCGGCAGGTCCCCCATGATCTCCAGGATGGCCTTGAAGTCCGCCTTCTGCATGGGCAGGAGCTTGGCCAGGGCCTTTCGCCGGCCCTCCACGTCCTCCGCCAGGATCATCTCGCGGACCGCGTCGATGCGATCGCCCTCGAAGAACATGTGCTCCGTCCGGCACAGGCCGATCCCCCCGGCGCCGAACTTGCGGCTGACCTGGGCGTCCTTGGGCGTGTCGGCGTTGGTGCGGATGCCGATCCGCCGGTACTTGTCGGCCCAGGTCATCAGGGTGGTGAAGTCCCCCGACAGCTCGGGCTGGATCAGCTTCGCCTCGCCCAGCATCACGTCGCCGGTGCCGCCATCCAGGGTGATGTACTCGCCGCGCCGCACGGTGAGGTCGCGGGCGAAGAAGTAGCCGTGTTCCTCGTACACCGTGATGTCCTGGGACCCGACCACGCAGGGCTTGCCCATGCCGCGGGCCACCACGGCGGCGTGCGAGGTCATGCCGCCCCGGGCGGTGAGGATCCCCTGGGCGGCGTGCATCCCGCCGATGTCCTCGGGCGAGGTCTCGGTCCGGACCAGGATCACCCGCTCGCTCTTGGCTGCGGCCGCCTCGGCCTCGGCGGCGGTGAAGACGACCTGGCCCACGGCCGCGCCCGGCGAGGCCGGCAGGCCCCTGGCGATCTTCTGGACCTTGGCCGTGGGGTCCACCCGCGGGTGGAGCAGTTGGTCGAGCTGGCCCGGATCCACGCGCAGCACCGCCAGCTTGTGGTCGATCAGCCGCTCCTTCACCATGTCCACGGCGATCTTCACGGCCGCGCCTGCGGTCCGCTTGCCCACCCGGCATTGCAGCATGTACAGCTTGCCGTCCTGGATGGTGAACTCGATATCCAGCATCTCCCGGTAGTGCTTCTCCAGCCGCTTGTAGATCCGCTCCAGCTCGGCGTAGGCCTTGGGCATGGCCTTCTTGAGCTGGCTGATGGGCTGGGGGGTCCGGATGCCCGCCACTACGTCTTCGCCCTGGGCGTTCATCAGGTACTCACCGAAGAACCGGCGCTCGCCCGTGCCCGGATCCCGGGTGAAGGCGACGCCCGTCCCCGAGCTGTCCCCCAGGTTGCCGAAGACCATGGCCTGCACGTTGACGGCCGTCCCCCAGTCCCCCGGGATGTTGTGCAGCCTTCGGTAGGTGATGGCGCGGGTGTTGTTCCACGACTCGAACACGGCGTTGATGGCCAGCCGGAGCTGCTCCTTGGGATCCTGCGGAAAATCTCTCCCGGTCTTGTCCTTCACCACGCGCTTGAACAGGGTGACCAGTTCCTTCAGGTCGGCGGCCGTGAGCTCGGTGTCCAGTTTCACCTTCTTGGCGTGCTTCTGCGCCTCCAGCAGGCGCTCGAAGGCCTGCTTGTCGATGCCCAGGACCACGTCCCCGAACATCTGGATGAAGCGCCGGCAGGAGTCGTAGGCGAAGCGCTCGTTCTTCGACCTCGCGATCAGCCCCTGGAGGGTCTGGTCGTTCAGCCCCAGGTTCAGCACCGTGTCCATCATGCCGGGCATGGAGACGCGGGCGCCGGAGCGAACCGAGACCAGGAGGGGGTTCGCGGGATTCCCGAAGCTGGCGCCCAAGGCCCGCTCGACCTTCTTCAGATTTTCCTCGACCTGCTTCCCCATGCCCGAAGGGTACTGCTTCTTGTTGGCGGTGTAGGAGATGCACGCCTCGGTGGAAATGGTGAAACCGGGCGGCACCGGGATGCCCAGCCGGGTCATCTCATGCAGGTTGGCCCCCTTGCCGCCCAGCAGGTTCTTCTGTTCCGCCCGACCTTCCGCCTTGCCCTTGCCGAAGAAGAAGACGTATTTCTTCGCTGTTGCCATGCACGCCTCCGATGTCCCCCCTAGCCCGTGATTTTCGTGAGGTCCGCGATCCGCGCGAACAGGTCTCCCACCGCCTTGAGCAGCGCGAAGCGGTTCTGGGTCAGCCCCTCGTCCGGTCCGATGACCAGGACCTCCTCGAAGAACATGTCCACCATGGGCTTCAGCGCCGCGATCCGCTGGAGGGCGCCCAGGTAGTCATGCGCCGCCACCTTCCCGTCCACCTCGGCCTTCAGCGCGACGACCTGGGCGTGGAGGGCCCGTTCCGCCCCCTCGACGAAGCGCGCCACATCCACCGGCCGGTCGAAGCCCTTCGGGATGATGCCCACCACGCGCTTGAAGGCGGCCGACAGCTCGCCGAAGTCCGCTTCCCGCCGCATCACCGCCAGCGCCTCGGCGCGCCGCGCCGCATCCACGACGTCGTCGGATCCGGCGGCCAGCACCGCCTCGACGACGTCCGGCGGCAGCCCCCGGTCCACCAACACCCCCTGGGTCCGGCCGCGGAAGAAGTCCAGCACCTCCCGCCGGATCTTGTCGGCGGCCTGATCCAGCCGGCCCCCAAAGGCCGCGCGGGCGCGGTCCACCAGCTCGCCCAGGGAAGCCCGGAGGCCCCGGTGCAGGATGGTCTGCACCACGCCCAGGGCCGCCCGGCGCAGCGCGTAGGGATCCTCCGACCCGGTGGGCATGAGGCCGACGCCGAAACAGCCCACGATGGAATCCAGGCGATCCGCCAGGCCCACCACGGCCCCGGCATTGGATTCCGCCAGCCTGTCGCCGGCAAAGCGCGGCAGGTAATGCTCCTCGATGGCCTGACAGACCTCCGGCGGTTCGCCCGAGAGCCGGGCGTACTCCCGGCCCATGGTCCCCTGGAGATTGGGGAACTCCTTGACCATGGTGGTGACCAGGTCCGCCTTGCAGAGGTGAGCGGCCCGTTCCGCGATGCTCCGGCAGGCGGGGTCCACCTGGTCCGCGATGAAGGCGGCGAGTTCCCGCACCCGCTGCACCTTGTCGTGCATCGTCCCCAGCTTTTCCTGGAAGATGATGTCCTGGAGGCGGCCGACCCGCTCGGCCAGGGGCACCTTGCGGTCGTCCCGGTAGAAGAACTCGGCGTCGTTGAGCCGGGCGCGGAGGACCCGCTCGTTCCCCTGGCGGATCAGCTCCATGTCCCGCGCCCGCATGTTGGAGATGGCCACGAAATGCGGCAGCAGGTTCCCGGCGGCATCCACCACGGGGAAGTAGCGCTGGTGCTTCCGCATGGGCGTGATGATGACGTCCCGCGGCAGCTCCAGGTACTCCCGCCGGAAGGAACCGCAGACCACGGTGGGAAACTCCACCAGGTGCGTGACCGTCTCCACCAGGTCGTCATCCAGGACCACCTGGCCCTTGACCGTGGCGGCCGCCTCGACCGCCAGCTTCCGGACTATCTCCCGCCGGCGATTTTGGTCCACGATGACGAATTTTTCCTCCAGCTTCTCCAGGTACTCCTGGAAGCTGCGCACCCGGACGCCGCGCGGGGAGAGGAAGCGGTGGCCGTACGTCTTGGCATCGGCCTTCAGGTTGAGCCCCTCGATGGCGACCCGGACGACCTTGCCCCCGTAGATGCAGAGCAGCCACCGGATGGGCCGGACGAACCGGAACGTCCCATCACCCCAGCGCATGAACTTGGGGAAGGACAGCGAGGCCAGGATCTTGGGCAGAAGCGTCAGCAGGACCTCGGGGGTGGGAGCACCCCGCTCCTCCTGGACGGCCATCATGTATTCCCCGCGGTCCAGCGCCCGGACTTGCAACCGCTCGACCGGGACCCCCTGGGCGCGGGCGAAGCCCTCGGCGGCCCGGGTCGGCTTCCCCTCGGCATCGTAGGCCACGGCCCGGGTGGGGCCGATCACCTCGCGGCGCGCGTCGGTCTGTTTCTCCGCCAGCCCGTCCACGCACAGGGTCAACCGCCGCGGCGTCCCCAGGGTCCGGATGCCGGCGAAGGTCAGTCGGTGCTCCTGGAGCAGGCGGCTTGCCACCGCCTTCAGGTCCTCCAGCGCCGGCGGAAGGTAGCCGGAGGGGATTTCCTCCGTCCCGATCTCGAAGAGCAGTTCTTTTCCCATGGTCCGCCTTGTCCGGGTCCTCACCACCAGCGAATCGTCTCAGGCCGACTTCGCCTTCTTCAGGAGGGGGAAGCCCATCTCCTCCCGCTGCTTGAGGTAGGCCTCGGCCACCCGCCGCGCCAGGTTCCGCACCCGACCGATGAAATGGGTCCGCTCCGTCACGCTGATGGCCCCGCGTGCGTCCAGGATGTTGAAGGTATGGGAACACTTCAGGCAATAGTCGTAGGCCGGGAGGACCAGGCCCTTCTCGATCAGGCGGAGCGACTCGCGCTGGTATTCGTCGAAAAGGCGGAGCTGCAGCGGGATGTCCGCCTCCTCGAAGTTGTGGAAGGACCACTCCACCTCGCCCTTGTGGTGGACGTCGCCATAGGTGACGTCGCGATTCCACTGCAGATCGTAGACGCTGTCCACGCCCTGGAGGAACATGGCGATGCGCTCGATTCCGTAGGTGAGCTCGCCCGCCACCGGCTTCAACTCGATGCCCCCGGCCTGCTGGAAGTAGGTGAACTGCGTGATCTCCAGCCCGTCCAGCCAGACCTCCCAGCCGAGCCCCCAGGCCCCCAGCGTCGGCGACTCCCAGTCGTCCTCGACGAAGCGGATGTCATGCTTCAGCGGGTCCACGCCGAAGCTCTCCAGGCTCTTGAGGTAGATCTCCTGGATGTCAATGGGCGAGGGCTTCAGGATCACCTGGTACTGATAGTAGTGTTGCAGCCGGTTCGGGTTCTCCCCGTAGCGACCGTCGGTGGGGCGCCGCGAGGGCTCCACGTAGGCGACTTTCCAGGGCTCGGGACCCAGGACCCGCAGGAAGGTCGCCGGGTTGCTGGTCCCTGCGCCGACCTCGATGTCGTAGGGCTGCTGGATCACGCAGCCGTGTTTGGCCCAGAAGTTCTCCAGGGCAAGCACCAGCTCTTGAAATGTCATCGTCTTTTCCATTGCGGCTCCCTTTGGGAAAACGCCACACACGCTAACAAATCGTGGAAGAGAGTGTCAAGGGAAAAGCCCCGAATGGATGGCGGAACAGCTTTATTGATCGAGGGTTACAAGTGGGCCAGGAAGTCCTGAGACCGCAGGGAGCGGCCCAGGACGTGCCGGAGAAATGCCTGCAGGATCTCGCTAACCTCTTGTAAAACTTGGGGAAGAATGGTTATCCGATCCATGACGCGAAGCGTCGAACCGCTGGCTCCTCGCAGGAATCCGAGCGCTGCCGAGGACGCTGGGAGTGGATCCGCGACCGCCGACTGGCACCCCGGACAAATGAGGCCGCCCTGGCCGGGGCTGAGGGAGGCATCCGCGTTCGACGGCACGGGCTTCCGGCAGCGCACGCACTCCGAGAGCTCCGGACGATATCCGAGGAGGCGGAGGAGATGCAGGAAGAACCCCTGCATGACCAGGGTGGGCCGAGCGGCCCGTTCCAGAAGGTCCAGCGCGTCGGCCAACAGAATGTAGAGGTCCGGGAAGGCCTCCTCTTCCTCCACGCCGGCGGCCACCGCCTCGACCGCGGTGGAGGCCAGCACCAGGCGATCCAGGTCCTCGCGTAGCACGCGGTGCGAGCGGGTGACGGCGAACTCGTTGATCTTGTGAAGGGTGCGGTTCGGCCGTTCGAAGTAGACCAGTCGCCCCTCGGTGAAGAGCTGGAGGCTCCCCCCGAACCGCGTGCGGATCCGCCGCGCCCCTTCCGCCACCGCGCGCACCTTGCCCCCGGTCTGGGTGTAGAAGACCACGATCCGGTCGGCCTCGGCCAGGTTGTGGCTGCCGATGACGATAGCCTCCGTCGAATGCAAGGGCATGCGTCCCTCAATTTCGGATTTCGGATTGCGGATTTCGGATTTAAATTCGACATCCGAAATTCGAAATCCGAAATGTGGTCAGGGTTCCATGTAGCCGAAGCGCCGCAGGGCCGCCACGTCCTTCCGCCAGCCCTCCTGGACCTTCACCCAGAGGCGGAGGAAGACCCGGGTTTCCAGGAGCGCCTCGATCTCCGGTCGCGCCCGCTCGCCGATCCGCTTCAGCATCTGCCCGCCGGCGCCGATGACGATTCCCTTCTGGCCTACCTTCTCCACGTAGATCGTGGCCTCGACGTCCGTGAGGTCCTTCCCTTCCCGGGCCTTGACCGCCTCCACCTGGACGGCCACGGCGTAGGGAAGCTCCTGGTGCAGGAGGGCAAAGGCCTGCTCCCGGATGATCTCGGCGATGAAGAATCGCTCCGGGCGGTCGCTGAGTTCGTCCGGCGGGTAGAAGGGATGCCCCACCGGCGCGTGCTGGAGGAGCACCGACTCCAGCCGGTCCACGTTGTCCCCATTGGCCGCAGAGACGGGGACGATCTCGGCGAAGGAATACGCCTCCTGCCAGCGGGCGATGAGGGGCAGGAGCAAGGGCTTCTCCACCAGGTCCACCTTGTTGAGGGCCAGGATGACGGGGGCGTTTTGTGTCTTCCGCTCGCGAAGCTGCTCCAGGATGAGCTGGTCGTCGGGATCGTCGGGCTGCGAGGCGTCAATCAACCAGAGAATCACGTCGGCGTCCGCTATGGCGCGCAGGGCGGCGCGGACGAGGCTCTGGTTGAATACCGCGTCCGACTCGTGCATCCCCGGCGTATCCAGAAAGAGGAGCTGCGCCTGCGGCAGGTTCCGGATCCCCAGAATGCGATGCCAGGTCGTCTGCGGCCGGGGGGAGACGATGGAGAGTTTCTGCTGGACCAGACGGTTCACGAGGGTGGACTTGCCCACATTGGGCCGCCCGATGATGGCCACGTAGGCCGCCCGGAACCCCCCTCCGGCTGCCTCCCCCGTCTCCGCCTCGTCCTTCGTCCGGTCCACGGCTCCCCCGCCATCTCAAAATGCGTTCGGTCGTTCGAGCGTTCGGGTGTTCGGTTGTTCCCGGTACCCCCGAACGACCGAACCCCCGAACCCCCGAACGTTTTTGTTGGCCGGATGTGTTCACTCCAAGGGCAGCGGCTTCAGGAGTTCCTGCGGGTCGATCCGGGCCCCGTACAGGCGCCCCCCCCAGTGGAGATGGGGCCCCGTGGCGCGCCCGGTGCTCCCGACGCGGGCGATGGCCTGACCTCGCTCCACCCGCTGCCCGGGCTGCACCAGGCTTTCCTGCAGGTGGAAGTACATGGTGTACAGGCCGAGGCCGTGGTCCAGGATGATCGACCGTCCGGCGAAGAAGTGGTCTGCCACCAGGGCCACGATGCCGGCGTTGGCGGCCAGGACCGGCGCCCCCGGGAACGCCGCAAAATCGGCCCCGGTGTGTGGGGACCGGGGCTCCCCGTTGATGATGCGCCGCAGGCCGAACCCATAGGCGGGACCCGCCCCGTCCAGGGGGACCCGAAACGGATCGCGCCAGTATCGCTCGGGCGTCAGGGTTTCCCATAGGCGATCCAGGAGCGCCTTCTCTCGGGTGACCCGCTCCAGGCTGGCGGTGTCCAGCTCCACGAAGGGACGCGGCACCGTGAGGCGCTGGACGGGGTAGTGGCCGTCCAGGACCCGCAGCGTTGCTTGCCCCGTCAGAGGTCTTCCGCTGCCGTCCACGGCCTCGGCCCGGATCGCGAGGGGGCCGGGTCGCTGCTCCAGGTCGATGCCGATCAGCACCACCCAGCGGGTCAGCTCGTCTGGAGAGAGTGCAGGGATCTCCCGATCTCCCACCTGGACTCGCAGGCCCCGGATGGGGCTGGACCATTGTACACTGAGAACCGAAACGCCGCCCTGCCGCGCCTCCGCAGGCGCGAGACGGACGGCGAGCCGCAAGTCATCAGCGAAGGCCGGGCGGGGGAGGTAAGCGAGAGCGGGGAAGAAGGCGAAGAGAGCGAGCCCCAGGCGGATCGCCCCGCATCGGGACATCCCCGGCGCCCGGAGGGGCGGCGGGCCCTCAGGCATGGGCCTCTACGATGGGCAGGCGAAACCGGAAGGTGGAGCCGACGCCCGGGGTGCTCTCGACGTCCACCCGGGTGCCGTGGGCATGCATGATCTGCTTCACCAGGGCCAGGCCCAGGCCGGTTCCACCGTAGCTCCGGGTGGCCGAGGCATCCACCTGGTAGAACTTGTCGAAGATCCGGGGGATCTTGTCCGCGGGGATGCCGATCCCGGTATCGCTCAGGCTCACCTCGACGTAGCCGTGCTGCCAGCCGGGCGGCGCATCGTCGGGCGCCACGTGCCCCTTGGCGCTCAGGGTGATCTGTCCTCCCTGGGGGGTGAACTTGATGGCGTTGTCCAGCAGCAGCATCAGCGCCCGGGCGATCTGCTTGGGATCCACCCGGACGTCGGGCAGCTCGGGGGGGACACCGAACTCCACCATCAGGCCCTTCTCGGTCGCCCGGGGCAAGATCAGGCGGCCCCGCTCCTCGAGGAGGGGGCCGATGGCGAAGGACCGGGCCTGGATGGTGAGCTCCCCCTGGTCCATCTGCACGAAGGCCAGGAGGTCCTCGATCAGTCCCTGGAGTCGCTGCACCGCTTGCTCCACCACCTGCAAGTGGGAGCGCTGGCGGTCGGTCAGGGCGCCCGGCCGCCCCGAGAGGAGCATCTCGACGTAGCCGATGATGGGGGCCAGCGGGGTGCGCAACTCGTGGGAGATGTTCGCCAGGAAGTTGCCCTTCATGGCGTCGAGCTGCTTCAGCTCCCCGTACGCCCGGCGCAGGTCCTCGTAGAGCTTGGCGTTCTCCAGGGCGATGGCCGCCTGGGACGCCAGGGCGTCCAGCATTTCCTGGTCCGCGGCCGTGAAGACGCCGGACCGCTTGTTCAGGACCTGGAGCACCCCGATGATGGTCCCCACCTTGTTCCGGACCGGCATGCACAGGATGGTCTTGGTCCGGTAGCCGGTCTGCCGGTCCACCTCCTGGTTGAAGCGCGGGTCCTCGTAGGCGTCGGGGATATTCAGCAGCTCGCCCGTCGTGGCCACGTGACCGGCGATGCCGAGGTGGGACTTGAAGCGGATCTCCTGGTGCTGGAGCCCCAGGGCCACCCGGGACCAGAGCTCTCCCCGCTCGTGATCCACGAGGAACAGCGTGCTCCGATCCGCCTCCATGGCGCGGGTGGTCTCCTCCATGATGAGCTGGAGGAGCCGATCGAAATCGGTCTCCGCGCTCATGGCCTTGATGACGTCCAGCAGGATCCGGAGCCTGGCCGCGTCGCCCAGCCCGGTTTCCCGCTGCGCGTCGTTGTCCATCATCCCTCCCTCCTGCGGCCGGGCGCCGGTCGCGCCGCGCGCAGGCGCCCTCCGGCCGGCGCGCGGATCGTCCCCGCGGCCGCCGGGGCCTGGATGCCGCAGGCCGCCAGGATGGCCCGTTGCTTGTGCCACATCCGGCGCCGCCCCTCCGCGGTGCCGTGGTCGTAGCCGACGAGGTGGAGGATCCCGTGGACCAGGAGGAGGGCCAGCTCCGCCCGGAGCCCGCCTCTGGCGGGGCGCGCCTGGCGTCGCGCGGTCTCGGCCGAGATCACCACGTCGCCCAGGAGATCCGGCCCCTCGGCCTGAGTCCCTCGACCTTGCTCGGGACCCTGAGCCTGTCGAAGGGCTCGGGACGAAGGCCAGGCCTTCCCGAACCGCCCCTCGGTCATGGGGAAGGCCAGGACGTCGGTCGGGCCGGCGACGCCGCGGTAGGCGCGGTTGAGCGCCGCCATGGCGGCGTCGTCTACCACGAGGACGCTACACTCCGCCCTCGGGCGTGCCAGCACGGACAGCGCCCGTTCCCCCACCCCTCTTAGCCACCCCGTCTCGACGCGGACCCTCTTTTGCCGGTTTCGCAGGCTGATCGCCATTCTCGTTCCGCTTCCTGCCCAGGTTCTGAAGCTGCGCGCCCGGGTAGTCCACCCGGTGATGGAAGATCCCCGTCAGGATCCGCACGAAGCCGTTGGCGATGAGGTGGAGGTCCCGCAGGGTTAGGTCGCATTCGTCCAACTGGCCGTCCACGAAGATCCCGTTGATGATCTTCTGCACCGCCCCCTGGATCCGGGCCGGCGTGGGATCGGAGAGGGCGCGGGCGGCCGCCTCCACCGCGTCGGCCAGCATGAGGATCGCGGCCTCTCGCGTCTGGGGTTTCGGCCCGGGATAGCGGTAATCCTCCTCCTTCACCGCCTGCAGATCGGGATCCGCCCGCTCCCGGGCACGCTGGTAGAAGTAGCTCACCAGTCGCGTCCCGTGGTGTTGGGGGATCAGGTCCACCAGGACGTCGGGCAGGCCGTAGGCCCGGGCCATCTCGACCCCCTCCTTCACGTGGGCCATGAGGATGGCCCGGCTCAGGCTGGGGGCCAGCTTGTCGTGCCGGTTCAGGGCGTTCGACTGGTTCTCGATGAAGTAGGCGGGATGCCGGGTCTTCCCGATGTCGTGGTAGTAGGCGCCCACCCGGCACAGCAGCGCGTTGGCCCCCACGGCTTCCGCGGCCGCCTCGGTCAGGGTGCCCACCATGATACTGTGGTGGTAGGTGCCCGGCGCCATGAGGACCAGGTGCCGGAGCATCGGCTCGTTCAGGTTGGACAGCTCGAGGAGGGTGAAGTCGGTGGTCCGCCCGAAGGAGTGCTCCAGCAGCGGCAGGAGCCCCGTGGCCAGGACCGCCACCATGGCCCCGTTCACCAGGCCGCCCACCATGTCCGCCAGCAGCCGGCTGGCGTCGCCCTCGATCAGGGCGAAGGCCAGCACCGTGTAGGCGTTGGCGAGGCCGAGCACGCTGCCGGCGCGGAAGAAGGCGGTCCGCTCCTGCCGTCCCGCCAGGGAGAAGATCCCCACCAGGCTTCCCACGAAGGTGAACAGGAAGTACTCGATGGGGGCTACTAGCATGATCCCCGTGAGGATGGTGAGGACCAGCGAGCCGGCGAAGGCCAGCCGGACGTTGAACAGGACCGTGAGCAGGACGCCGCCCAGGGGCACCGGCAGGGCGGCCCGCAGGGCGGAGAGCGGGATGTGGGGGAAACTCTGGTGGAGGGAGGTGATGATGACGAGGCCGTACCGGGTGAGCAGCAGGACGACGAGGAGGATCGTGCCGAGCAGCACCAGGCTGCGGGGGCGCCGGACCTCCTTGGGCTGCAGGGCGCGGACATAGGCGTACAGCGCACCCAGCAGGAAGGCCAGCAGCAGGAAGACCCCCAGGACCGAGAGTGCGCCCAGGGGGAGGGCCAGGTTGGAACTGAGGATCTGGAGCGTGGCCAGGAGGAAGAAGGCGGCGACGGCGGGCAGGAACCAGCGTTGCTGCTCCAGCCGGGCCACGGCGCGACGGATGGGGGCTAACGGACGCCAGCCCACCCGTAGGGGAGCCTGCAGCCGATCCGCCACGCCGCGGCGGACCTCCTTGGTGAAGAAGCGAAGATCCATCAACCGAATTGTTGATTGCGGATTGCGGATTGCGGATTGAAAATCCCAAATCCGAAATCCGAAATCAAAAATGAGGGAGAAAGCGGGTTCACGCTAGGCACGCGGGTCCGCGGGGGTCCCCTGGTAGGCCTCGTACGCCCGCACGATTTGCTGGACCAGCTCGTGGCGGACGACGTCCTCTTCGGTGAAGTGGACGAACCGGATGCCGGGGATCTCCTTCAGAATGGTGCGGACCTCGATCAGGCCCGACACCCGCCCCGCGGGCAGATCCACCTGGGTGATGTCTCCCGTGATCACCGTCTTGGAGCCGAACCCCAGGCGCGTGAGAAACATCTTCATCTGCTCCGAGGTGGTGTTTTGCGCTTCGTCCAGGATGACGAAGGACTCGTTGAGGGTCCGGCCCCGCATGAAGGCAAGGGGGGCGATCTCGATGGTGCCCTGTTCGATCAGGCGCGTGGCCCGCTCGGTCTCCAGCATGTCGTACAGGGCATCGTACAGGGGTCGGAGGTAAGGAGTGATCTTCTCGGAGAGCGTGCCGGGGAGGTAGCCCAGCTTTTCCCCCGCCTCCACTGCGGGGCGGGCGAGGATGATCCGGTGGACTTCCTTGTGCAGGAAGGCCGACACGGCCATGGCCATGGCCAGGTAGGTCTTGCCGGTGCCGGCCGGACCGATGCCGAAGACGATGTCGTACTTCCGGATGGCCTCGATGTAGCGCTTCTGCCCGAGGCTCTTGGGGCGGACCGGCCGCTTCTTGGTCGAAACCTCGATGGTCTCGGCCTGCACCTCGCGGAACGCGTCCGCCTCGTTCTGACCGAAGTGGCGGAGGGCCAGCCGGACCTCCTGGTTGCCTACGGGGCGCCCCTGCCGGACCAGCGTGACCAGCTCGCTCACCACCTGTTCCGCGACGGCCACGGCGTCTTCGCTGCCGGAGATCGTCAGCATCCCGTCGCGAACCACGAGCCGGACGCGCAGCCCCTCCTCGACCAGGCGGGCGTGCTCATCGCCCCGACCGAACAGGTCCTGCAGTTCCGGGCCCGCAGCCAGGGATACCCGCTTCGAACCTACGCTGTCTGTCTCGCCCATGCGAAGGCGGCGCACCCCTCCATCCGCTCCAATTGTCTGACGCACCGGGTAGGATAGACCCGGCCCCTGGGGCTGTCAAATGGAAAACCGCAACAGAGCCGAAGAACGGCGTCAGGCTCACCTTCTCCCCTCGGGGGAGAAGGAAGGGATGGGGGGCAGAAGGGGGCGAAGTGAGCCCCTGAGAAAATACGTGACCGTGATGGCGGAGTCCCCCGACCGCCTGCCGGTACTGGCTGAGGGTGATGGCCGGATGGCTCTGCGGGACGAACGTCGGCCTCAGGGCGCGGGCGGGGCGTCGCTCGCGGAGCCGTCCCCGTGTGTGCGGATGCAGGCCAGAAAGCGCGGGCCGAGCTCCTGGAGTTTGCGCAGGCCCACCCCCTTGATCTGCAGGAACGCCTCCTCGGTGGTCGGGCGCTCCCGCGCCATCTCGCGCAGGCTCGCGTCGCTGAAGATGAGGTAGGGCGGGATGCCTCGCTCTTCGGCCATGGCCCGGCGGAGGGCGCGGAGTGCCTGGAACAGGTCCTCGTCGATCGCCCCGCGGCCCAGGCCGGGCGGCGCGGCCGGGCGTGCGGCCGGGGACGGGGCCCCGCGCGCGAGTCGGGCGACCGTTCGGAGGAGCGGCAGCGTCTCTTCTCCCCGAAGGACCTGATGCCCCCGTGCGGTCACGCCGAGCGTCGGGTACTCGCCCTCGTCGCGGGCCAGGCACCCGTGCCCCTCGAGCTGCGCGATCCAGTTCCGCACCGCCGCCTTCGGCTGCTGTCGCAGCAGGCCGTAGGCGTCCAGCCGGTTGTGACGCATCCTCGCAATCCGGGCAGTGTCGGCTCCCCGCAGAACGTCCGCCACATAGTCGGCGCCGAACCGCTCCCCCATCTCGACGACGCAGGCGAGGATCTGCCGCGCCAGCGCCGCCGAGCCATCCTCGACGGCAATCTCGCCGAGACAGACATCGCAGGCCCCGCACGGGTCCGCGCCGTATGCTTGGCCGAAGTACTCCACCAGGACCCGGTGCCGGCAGGCGGCGCCCTGGCAGTAGTCGTACATCTCTCCGAGCTTCGGGAGGGCGCCCGGCGCCGGCAGCCCCTCCGCCATCAGGATGGACCGCCACAGGCCGAAGTCGCCGCCCGAGTAGAGCAGCAGGCATTCCGACGGCAGGCCATCGCGCCCGGCCCGGCCCGCCTCCTGCTGGTAGTGCTCGATGGACTTGGGCATGCCGGCATGGAGCACGTAGCGCACGTCGGACCGGTCAATGCCCATCCCGAACGCCACCGTGGCCACCACCACCTCCGCACGTTCCGTGATGAAGTCGTCCTGGGCGCGCCGGCGCTCGGCATCGGCCAACCCGGCGTGATACGCCACTGCCCGGTACCCCCGCCGTCGCAGCGCCTCCGTGAGCTGGTTCACCTCTGCCCGGCGGATGCAATAGATGATCCCGGCCGCCCCCCGGTGCCGCTCCAGCGCCTCCGTGACCTGCCGCAGCCGATCCGTGCGCGGGCGCACCCGGTACACCAGGTTCGGGCGGTCGAAACTCCCGACCAGGATCGCGGGCTCCCGCAGCGCCAGCTCCGTGGCGATGTCTGTCCGCACCCGCGGCGTGGCCGTGGCCGTGAAGGCATGGATGGCCACGTCCGGGAAGGTCTCCCGCACCACCCGGAGCTGCCGATACTCCGGCCGGAAGTCGTGCCCCCACTGGCTGATGCAATGCGCCTCGTCGATGGCGAAGAACGCCACCCCGGCGCGCCGCAAGAGCCCCAGGCAAGTGGGGAGCACCAGCCGCTCCGGGGCTACGTAGAGGAGATGGTACCGCCCGCGGGCCACGCCGGCCTCCACCAGGCGTCGCTCCTCGGCCGTCAGACTGCTGTTCAGGAACGCGGCCGGCACCCCGGCGGCGGTGAGGCCGTCCACCTGGTCCTTCATCAGAGCGATGAGGGGCGACACCACCACGGCCAGCTTCCCCATCGCCGCCGCCGGCGCCTGATAGCAGAGCGATTTCCCGCCCCCCGTCGGCAGAATGACGATGGAATCCCGCCGCGCCAGCACCGCGCCGATGGCCTCTTCCTGCAACGGGAGGAGCGCGTCGTAGCCCCACACGCGCTTCACGATGTGCCTGATGATCTCCACCCAACCCCGCCCCTGGCTTTCAGTCGGGAACCCGCGACCCCGGTAGCCACCCGAGGCGTTGTGGATTCTATCCGGACGGCAACAGCGCGCAAGGCGAATCTTCCGACCCGGAGGTCCCGCGTCCACCCGTCTTGTCCGTGGAGCCGGTCGAGCCGACCATGACCGCGTCACCTTGGCGGAAGTCGCGCGGTTCTTCCCACCCTCACACCGGGCGGCCCCTGGGAGAGGCGGGCAGTGTGCGGCCCTCGGATGCTCACCCTGAGAGAGAAACCGCATTCTGCAACATGTCATGCGGCGTCCCATCTGACAACGCGCCGGTATCGACAGGAGGGATCCGCCGTGACACCGAAAAAACGGACGGGTCCCCCATTACGTCCTCCTGCGGATCGCCTGGACGGTCTCGTCGAGACGATGGAGGAAGCGGGAACGATCTCGCTTCTCGAAGGCAGCCGGTCCTCCCGTCATGGTCCCGAGATCGCGGAGGTGCGACAGAAGGTCCCGGCTCGCGAGGGCCTCGCCGATGTTGGCCTCGGTGAAGACGCCGCCCCGCAGATCGAGCACCACGGTGCCCTTGGCCACGCACCGAGAGGCGAGGGGGATGTCCCCAGAGATCACTATATCGTGTTCGGTGACATGCTCCACGATCCAGTCATCCGCCGCGTCGAGCTGTCCCTCCACCACAACCAGTGTGAGCCAGTCCTCAGACGGAATCCGCATCCACGCGTTCGCCACCAAGGTGACCCTGAGCGCATAGCGCCGTGCCACACAGTAGATTTCCGGCTTCACCGGGCAGGCATCGGCATCGACGAAAATGTCAGACACCCACGGACCTCTCGCTTCTCTGCCGTGAGAACCGACTGCAGCGGACCGAGCTGGCCCGGTGGATGCGGGGGGGAAATCTGGTGGGCGTCCAATGGGGGGGCCGGGGTGGGGCGGGACACCCGACGAAAGGCTACGCCTGGCGGGGTGGGTTGTCAATACGGAGGCCCACACTGCTGATGCGCCCTGGCTTGACCTCGCCTGCTGGTCTGCCCCGGTCCTCATCTGGCCCACCGACTCCTCGTCCCCGTACGACATGGAGGGCCCGATCGAGTTGGAGCGGTGGCTGACCCAGGGTAGGGAACAGTGCCGATCCGAGCGCATCCGTACCGAAGGAGATATGGGCCCGTGTAAGTTTTTGCCCGCCCTACCGGCGATTTCCAAGTGCTTCAGCGCCAGCTACGATCAGGGGAAAGACGAGGTGCGGCCAATTACGGAGAATGGCGTCAGAAGGCGGCACGGCCGCCAAGCAGCCCGACGGTAGCTCTTTGTTGACAGCCCTCCTCCGGCGGCGTATGTTATATACGTCCATAACAAAAGGGAGGAGGTGCAGAGGACATGGCACGGAAACAAGCTTTCGGGGTATACCTGCGGGCCTGTCGGCTCAAAGCGAGCCTTGGCCTCCGGACCTTCGCGGAGGCGGCGGAACTGAAGCCCTCGAATCTCAGCGCCATTGAGCACGGGCGCCAGCCTCCGCCCCAGAGCCACTTGGTGCTGTCGCGGATTGCCGATGCCTTGGGCCTGCCAAAGGATTCTTCCGACCGGCGACGGCTGTTCGATCTAGCGGTAAAGCACAAGCTGGGGACCCTGCCGCCCGATGTGGCCACCTTCGCCGGCCGGACCCCAGGGGTGCCGGTGTTGCTGCGGACCATCGAGAATAGACGGCTCAGCAAGGAAGAGCTGAAGCGGTTGACCGAATACATCGATTCCCATTTGGGGAAGGGGCGGCGGTGAGACTGACCAGGGTCCCGCGCTACACCGTCACCGAGCTGGAGCAGCGGGCCGAAGCGTTACTCCGGGACCGGTGTGGCTGGCCCCCCCACCCATCCCGGTGGACATCGAGCTGCTGGTGGACCTGGAAGCCGGGGTAGTCCTGGACATCCTGCCAGGGCTCCAGGATCTCTGCGGTGTAGCCGGCCTGGTCCGGTATGAACCGAAACAGGGCCGGATGCGAATCGTGATTGACGCCGACACCGCCGATCATCCGTCGGCCAGCTTCTATCGATTCACGGTGGCCGAGGAATTCGCCCACGTGCTCCTGCACCGGGACATCATGACGCAGATCCGCACCGCGGAGGATCTCATCGCCCTGCACACCTGGAGCGGATACCAAGAGATCGACCGCAACGCGAAGCGGCTCGCGGCAGCCCTGCTCATGCCGACCATTACGGTATCCCGGGAGGCCCGGGCCTTGTACCCGCAACTCGTGAAGGCGGTCGGCTTCGGAGACCCGGCCGCGGTGGAGGCCCATCTGGCCGAACGCCTGGCCCGCCTGCATGGGGTGTCTGCGGCGGCGATGCGCCATCGGCTCAAGGAATGGCCCCTCCGCATCATCCAAAAGGTTGAAAGGGCCATGCGGCAACGGTTTACTATCCTGGAGTGAGTCACTCCGTTCCCTTGGGCGGGCCGGCCGACGTTCGTCCAGAGCCTTGCTGTTTTGAACAGATCGTAGGATGGCCAGACTATGGCTAGGTGGAAGTCATTTCTACATCAGCACGAAGACGAGAACCCTGAGCCGGGGGACCCCAGGGTGGCCGAGAGGGATGATGGGGAGTCAGATCCGATCCAGGAGCCAGCGGCGAATGGCCGGGATGCACCGCCTCGAGAAGACGTGGCGGGTGGGGACGAACAGGTGCTCGACCGAGGGGGCGCGCTGTTCGAGGGCGGCCGTGAATTTGCGGACCCGTTCCAGGGGATAGAAGGGGTCCCGGGTCCCCGAGATGTGCAGGATGTCGGTGGCGCTCCTGCGGTACTTCGGGGAGGAATCCCAGTCGCCCGGGATGCCGCCGCAGACGCCGACCAGCCCCCGGATCGTGTTCGGGAATGTGAAGGCAAACCGGTAGTTCAGGCCGACGGACTGGGAGAAGCCGAGGAGGAAGACCTTCTTCCGGTCAACGGGATGCGCGGCAGCCACGTCCCGGATGACCCGCCGAACGAACGCGTGGTGGACCGCCTGGTTCTCCTGGGAGTTGTGCATGGTCCCCCAGCCGAAGGCGATCCGCACCTCGTGGGAACCTCGCCGGCGCTGGATGTGCTGGTGCGGTCCCTGCAAGGACGCAATCGCGAATCGATCCCCGCAAATCCGCTCCGCCAGCGCCAACATCGACTCCTTGGCTCCCCCATAGCCGTGCAGCGCGATCAGGAGCGGGTAGCCCCGTCTGGGCGGCGGCGCCCCGGGAAGTCGGAGATCGTAAAAGCATATCGTCGGGATGACGAGGCGCTGGTCAACCATCTGGCCTCCCCTGATCCACAACAACCCTCTCATTCGCCTGCGCCGGCGCAACGTCCGGCGTCGGGATGGCCCGCCCTCGGCGACGGGGAACATAGCACACCCCCCCCTCCTTGATCCAGGCCGGTCCGCCCACTCCGGCCGTCCAGACAACCGTCCCTTGCGCGGCGTACCGTGGCACATTCGGCTTGACACGTCTTGGGCGCCTTGGTACGTTCTTCGCGCCCATGAAGCTGATGGTCGCCGTCACCTGGGCATCCTGACGCCCAGGGATGAAATCTCCTGCCGAAGCATTGAATGGCGGCGGGAGTTTTCTCTTTCCCCGCGCGGGGCCACTCACCGTCCATTTCTCTTTCTCTCCAATCTGCGATCTGCTTAGGGAGGGGGGGTCGTGAGCGAAGCCAGCATTGTCCATCCGACGTTTGGACCGAACGAGTGGGCCATCCTCTGGTTCGTCCTGGGCTCCGCCATCGTCGCCCTGGGCTACGGCATCTTCCTGGCCGTGCGCGTCAAAAAATCCAACCCGGGCACCAGGAAGATGCAGGCGGTGGCGGCCTCACCGAGGATCCTCGCGGGACTCGTGGCGCTGGCGGCGTCTCTGATTGCCACCACGGCGGGGGCGAGCGAGGCGGAGCTGACGATCCCCGACCTGGGCTCCGTGAACTTTCTCGGGATGTCCGGGCACAACCTGCTCCTGTTCGGGCTCCTCATCTGCATCGGCGGGATGGCCTTCGGGCTCGTCCAATACATGCAGATCCGCAGCCTCCCGGTCCACCGGGCGATGCTCGAGGTATCGGAGCTCATCTACGAGACCTGCAAGACCTACCTGATCACCCAGGGCAAGTTCCTCGCGGTCCTCTGGGCCTTCATCGCGGTCGTCATCGTGATCTATTTTGGGTTCCTGCTCCACTTCTCGGCGGGGAAGGTCCTGACCATCGTCGTCTTCTCGATCGTCGGCATCCTGGGCAGCTACGCCGTGGCGTGGTTCGGCATAAGGATCAACACCTTCGCCAACTCCCGGACCGCCTTCGCGAGCCTCGGGGGCATGCCCTTCCCGACCATGGCCATCCCGCTCAAGGCCGGGATGAGCATCGGGATGCTCCTCATCTCCGTCGAGCTCCTGCTCATGCTCTTCATCCTCCTCTTCATCCCCGGTGACGCGGCCGGACCCTGCTTCATCGGTTTCGCCATCGGCGAGTCCCTGGGCGCCGCGGCCCTTCGTATCGCCGGCGGTATCTTCACGAAGATCGCCGACATCGGCTCCGACCTGATGAAGATCGTCTTCAAGATCAAAGAGGACGACGCCCGGAATCCCGGCGTCATCGCCGACTGCACGGGCGACAACGCGGGCGACTCGGTCGGCCCCACCGCCGACGGCTTCGAGACCTACGGCGTCACGGGCGTGGCCCTGATCACCTTCATCCTCCTGGCGGTGAAGGACCCCACCGTCCAGATCCAGCTCCTGGTCTGGATCTTCGTGATGCGCGTCGGCATGATCGTTACGAGCGCCGTCTCCTACTATATCAATGGGGCCTGGGCCAAGGCCAAGTACGCCAACAGCCCCAAGTTCAACTTCGAGATCCCCCTGACCACTCTCGTGTGGCTCACCTCGATCGTGTCCATCGGCATGACCTATGTCCTGTCCGGCATCCTGATCCCGAAGCTGGGCGGCGACGCCACGCTCTGGTGGAAGCTCTCCAGCATCATCACCTGCGGCACCATCGCCGGCGCCCTGATCCCCGAGCTCGTCAAGGTCTTTACCTCGACGCACTCCGGCCACGTCCGCGAGGTCCTTTCGGCCTCCCGCGAGGGCGGCGCCTCCCTCAACATCCTGGGCGGCCTCGTGGCCGGCAACTTCAGCGCCTACTGGATGGGTATGGCGATTATCCTCCTGATGTCTGTCGCCTACGGCGTGAGCACGTTCGGGCTCGGTAACCTCATGGCTGCTCCCGCGATCTTCGCTTTCGGCCTCGTGGCCTTCGGCTTCCTCGGCATGGGCCCGGTGACGATTGCCGTCGACTCCTACGGCCCGGTGACCGACAACGCCCAATCCATATACGAGCTCTCCACCATTGAAACGATCCCGAACATCAAGGAAGACATCCGGGCCAAGTTCGGGTTCACCCCCGATTTCGAGGACGCCAAGGCCTACTTGGAGGAGAACGACGGCGCGGGCAACACCTTCAAGGCCACGGCCAAACCCGTGCTCATCGGCACCGCCGTGGTGGGCGCCACGACCCTCATCTTCTCCATCATCCAGGTGCTCACCCAGCGCTTCGGCGCCGCCGACGTCTCCACAGGCCTCTCCATCCTGAACCCCCTCTTCCTCCTGGGCCTCATCACCGGCGGCGCCGTGATCTACTGGTTCTCCGGCGCGTCCATCCAGGCGGTCTCCACGGGCGCCTACCGGGCCGTGGAGTTCATCAAGCGCAACATCAAGCTCGAGGGTGGCGGCGAGAGGGCCTCCATCGAGGACTCGAAAAAGGTGGTCGCCATCTGCACCCAGTACGCCCAGAAGGGGATGTTCAACATCTTCGTGGTGATCTTCTTCTCGACCCTGGCCTTTGCCTGCGTGAACCACTACTACTTCATCGGGTACCTCATCTCCATCGCGATCTTCGGCCTGTACCAGGCGATCTTCATGGCCAACGCCGGCGCCGCCTGGGACAACGCCAAGAAGCTCGTCGAGACCGAGCTCAACATGAAGGGCACCGAGCTCCACGCCGCCACCATCGTGGGCGACACCGTCGGCGACCCCTTCAAGGACACCTCGTCCGTGGCCATGAACCCGGTCATCAAGTTCACCACCCTGTTCGGGCTCCTGGCCGTCGAGCTCGCCATCGAGCTCCCCGCCTTCACGAGCCACGTGGCCGCGGCGGTCTTCTTCCTGGTGTCGGTCGTCTTCGTGTGGCGCTCCTTCTACGGGATGCGGATCCCGCGGGTGGAGGCCGCTTAACCCCGCCGGATCCCAGTCCGCACCCACGGCAATGCCGTGGGTACCCGGCGGATTGGGATTGCGGCGGCCCTGTGGGCGCGATTCACGGTATGCGCACCGCGCGTTCCGTGAATGATGCGGGCTGAGGCTCTGCCCGCCCTCACCCTCAGACCACACGCCCCTCCCGCCGGAGGCTGCGCTCCGGTGGGAGTTTTTGTTTGACCGCATCCCCGACCTGTCTCTAGGATACCTTCCGTTGGGGTCCCGGCGCAGGACTGGAGAGCTTTCCGTATGGGTAACCAGATGAAGATCGTCATCATCGCTGGGCCGAACGGAGCTGGGAAGACAACCTTTGCCCGCGAATATCTGCCGCACGAGGCGGGGTGCCCGGATTTCGTGAACATGGACCTGATTGCATCGGGCCTTTCGCCGTTTGATCCTCAGCGGGCGGCTCTGCGGGCCGGCCGCCTGATGCTTCAGGAGATTCATCGTCGAGTTCGTGCCGGTGAAAGCTTCGCCTTCGAGACAACCCTATCCGGTCGTAGCTATGCCCGCCTGATCCCCCGTTGGCGGGAAGTGGGCTATCACGTAAAGCTGGTTTTCTTGAGTCTCCCCAGTGTGGGCTTGGCCGTGGCCCGTGTGTCGGCGCGCGTGGCGCAGGGCGGGCATGACATCCGGGAACAGGTGATCCGCCGAAGGTTCGATGCGGGTCTGCGGAACTTCGAGGGCGTTTACCGTGCTCTTGTGGATAGCTGGGTTCTATATGATAATTCGGGGCCGACGCCATTGCCCGTTGCCTCGGGGGACAACCCATGAACAGGAAAGCTCTCATGTCCAAAGACCCTGACATCCTCGCGGTGGATGCGGCGCTGCGCCGGGCGGCGCGGCGAGCGCGGGAACTCGGCCGTAAAACGGGCACACCAGTTTATGTGTTGAAGAACAGTCGGATAGTTGATCTGACCAAAGAATGGAAGCGACGGTCCCAAACACGGTGAGACCCTGATCGAGGAATCGGGGATGCTTGCGAGCGGGGAAATTGCACTTATCGAGCAACGTCCCCTTCCGAGGGACATCGGCGGCGGGACGCGCCTGCTGATCTTCCTCGTCTGTCCAGTTGTCCTGGGCGCCTCGGTGGCGTTCTCCAAGCGCGGATCCATCGCGGGGGGAAAGGCCGCCTAGCCGCCGTCACGTTTTCGGCCTTCACCACTCCTACCGGAGGCGCGACCTCCGGTAGGAGTTTTTCTTTGATCGGGGGTGCCGGGTCCCCATACAATCTGCCCGCATTCAGCGCGGCCATGCAGGGTGGACCGGCCGTTCGGCGAAAAGGTGAGGAGGCCGGGACGGACGGAGACGGGAAGCCTCCCAGCCTCCCAGCGTCCCAGCTTCCTGCCGTCAGGGGAGGACGTGCGATGCGATGGCTCTGGATGTGCGTGGTGATGCTGCCGGGGCCCCTCCTGGCGCAGGCCGAGATGCCCCCCGATGCCAACATCAAGGTCGTAGCCGACGCGTACCTGATGAAGAAGCCCGCCCCGGGCTTCGGCGCGGTCATGAGCATGGCCGAGGCCGAGAAGGTCCAGTTGATGGCGGCCAGGACCCCGCTGGAGGCCCTGCAGGCCCTCAAGGAGATCCACCCGTTCATCGAGTTGCCCGATCTGATGTTCGACCCACAGGTCAAGCTCGACGGCCCGCACCTGCTCGGCATCAACGTCGGGGCGCGGCTCGGCGTGCTCGGGGACCCCATTCCCTTGCCTGCGACCGCCGAGTCGGTGGCGAAGCTTGCGGACATGAAGGTCGAGGTCGTGGACCACTTTACCCACCAACTCAGTCCAGAAATGTTCAATCATCCGGACAGGCTAGCCCTTCTTGCTGCCTGGCTTGGTCGCCGTTGACTGAGCCAGCGCTATCCCATAGAGTGTCCGTATGGTAACCGCTCGGCCTCATCTGTTCAGCATCCTGGGGATCGCCCTCCTGGTCGCCACAGCCGGACTTCACCTACCGGCGATGACCGGTGGTTCGTTACCCCAGTCGGTTCTGGGCAACCAGATCCCCGGGTGCGCCACCACAACGTGCCCAAAGAAGGTGGAGGTCTTCGGCCTCCTCGTCTCACCGCCTCACCTGGATCCCGCTGGCCGAGCGTGGCTTCCCTCTCCTCCCTCGCTTTCTTCCATCTGGATTCTCTCGATCCCCCATGTCGGCCGGGCGCCACCAACCGGACGTGTCTAGGGCCGGGTAAGCCCAGGACCATTCCAAGCACGATCCTGCCTGATGCGCGCGGGCCGCTCGTTCGGTCTGCCGTATTGGTATCAACCGAATAGGAGGGAGTCATGGGAAAGAAAAAGGGACCGGACAAGGGCGGACCTGCCAGGCCAGGGGGTCGGACGCCCGTGATCGCGGGCGTGCTCCTGCTCGTGGCCGCGCTGGGCATCGGCGGCTACTGGTGGACAAGCGGCGGAGACGGGGATCCGGTTCGGGGCGCCAAGCCCGCCATCCCCCGGGTGCCGCGGCCGGCCACGCTGTCGCCGGTCCTGTTCACCGGATATGCCGCCAAGGGCTACCAGGTGGCCAAGGAAATCCCCGAGGTCCTGGAGCACGTCATGTGCTACTGCGGCTGCGATCGGAACCCCGGGCACCAGAACAACCTGGACTGCTTTGCCGACGAGCATGGAGCAGGGTGAAACATCTGCGTGGACATTGCGCTGGAAGCGCAACGGCTGCACAAGCAAGGCGTTCAGGTGGCGGAGATCAAGAATCGGATTGACCGGGCATTTGCCCGCTGAGCCGCAGGTCTGCCGCCCCTTCCCTGGGCCCCGCTCCCGCCGTGTTTTTGACCCGGATTCGCCTTGACATTCCCCTTACTGGAAGGTTTATCTTGAGGCCAGTGAACGGGACCCGGGGAGGGGGACATGCCAGGACGGTTCCTCATCGGACAAGCCGCGGCCGCGGCTGGACTGAACGCCAAGACCCTCCGCTACTACGAGGCGATCGGCCTGCTGCCTCCTTCAGACCGCACCGAGAGCCGGTATCGAGTCTACTCTCCTGATGCCGTCCGACGCCTCGGCTTCATCGTCAAGGCCAAACGCCTGGGCCTCACCCTCCGCGAGATCCGGGAGATCCTCGGCATCCGGGACGGAGGACACGCCCCTTGTATTCACCTCCACCATCTCCTTCTGCGAAAGGTTCAAGAAGTGGATCGTCGGATCGAGGAGTTGACCTCCCTGCGCCAGGAACTCCGGCGCCTGGCGCGCCGCTGCGGGCGTGAGATCCGACAGGGAGGCCAGGCCGCGGTTTGTCCTCATGTGGAATCCCTTCCGGCCGTCCCCTCCAGACAGCGAGAACCTGGCCAGGGCTGAGCGTTACCCAGTGAGTTCGCGCCGAAATTTTTCGCTTGACCTTCCCCTAAACGGGAAGGCGTAGCATCCCGGTGAGAGTCGAATCCCGGGGGCGGTTCAACGGCAGAAGGCCCGTCGGCCTCTCGGAGGCTCGGGAGGAGTTCCGATGGAAACGAAATTGCACCAGTTGAACGCGACCGAGGCGCGATTCCGCGTCGTCCTGGTGGTTCTTGGGCTGGGGCTGTTCTCCGCGTCGGTGGTCGGCCTGTTCAGCCTGGCGACGTCACCGCTGGAGGTGGTGAGCCTTGCCCTGGCGTATACCTCGGGGCTCTCGATGATCGTGCTGCCGTGCACGCTGCCGGCGGTGTTCGTCATCGTGCCGTTGAGCCTCGGCCGCGGCTACCGGCGGGGGTTCACCATGGCGGCGCTCTTCGGGCTCGGGCTTACCCTGACGATTGCGGCATATGGCGTGGCGGTTGCCTCCCTCGGTCGAATCCTGTACCTGGACCGCGTCACGCTCCTGATGTGGCTGGTGGCGGGCCTCGCAGCGTATGTATTCGGCCTTACGGAGCTGGGCCTGCTCCCGTGGCAGCTTCCAACCTTTAGCGGTCCGCTCCCGGGATCGATTCAGCAACAGGGGGATTACGCCCGGGCCTTCGGGATGGGCCTCCTCTTGGGGAATGCCGGGATCGGCTGCCCCAACCCGGCGTTCTACGTCCTGCTGACCTACATCGCAGGAACCGGCAGCCTGAAGACCGGACTCGCATACGGGTTGATCCACGGGATCGGGCGGGCCACGCCGCTGCTTGCCCTGTCCATCCTGGCCATCCTGGGCGTGAACGCCACCGGGTGGTTCCTGTCACGGCGGGAGCGGATCCAGCGCGCCGTCGGCTGGGGACTCGTTGGGTGGGGTGCCTTCATCATTCCCAAGGGCTACCTCTTCGGCCATGCCTACTGGGAGGAGTCGATCTTCCACAAGGTCTGGAACACGCTCGTTCACCTGGGTCTCGGCTCCAACATCGCCGAGAGCGGCGAGGTAGAACGCGTCCTGGGAGATATGGCGGTCCACGACCCGTGGCTTCTTTACGTGCCGTGGGCGGTCATCGCGCTCCTGCTGGTCATCCCGATTCTCTGGGACGAGTATCACCGGCTCCGGGCCGGGGTGAGGATCGTGGCCCATGTGGAACAGACTGCGCCGTAGAGCAATTCCCAATGACCAATCCCGCCATGGCGGGATGGCCAATGCGCGACGAGTTCTCATTGGGATTTGGTCATTGGTCATTGGTCATTTCCTGTTCCCCGGTTTGGCTTGGGCCCACGGCGATGACGACGTGACGGCGCTGAGCCTTCTGGGCCCGCTCATCCTGGTGGCTGTCCTGGCCGCCGGCCTGGGCATCGGCCGGCCGCTCGTCCGGCGGCTCGCGCGGCGAGAGTGACGATGGTCAGGGTCGAGGTCCTCACGGCGCCCGGCTGTCGCAAGTGCGAGGCGGCCAAGGCGTTGGTCGTGAACACCATCGCCCGGCTTCGCCAGGAGATCCCTGACCTGAAGGTGGAAGTGATCAACCTGGCAGACCACCCGGAGGTGGCGGTGCAGTACCGGGTCATGGCAACACCCGCCATCGCCATCAACGGGGTGCTGGCGTTCTCCGGGACGCCGAAGGAGGCCGATCTGCGCCAGCGCCTTCTGGAGGTGGCGCGGTGAGGGCGATGGCAGGCGTGGAACGGGCTCCCAGGGTTGCAGTGGCGACCGCCGGATTTCTCGTCCTTGGTGGGGTCCTGGCGCTCGGCCTCTGGACGTGGAACGTCTGGGTCGTCGAGGGCCTGGAGCGGCTGGACTTCACCTCGCCCTCAGGGCTGGTTCTCTTCGGGCTCCTCGCGGGAGCAGGCGCCTTCTTCTCGCCATGCGCCTTCGCCCTGTTCCCCGCGTATGTCTCCTACCAGTTGGCCCTCCTCTCTACCGAGGGAGTCAACCGGCTGGGCCGGGTGAGCAGGGCCGCCCTCTTGGGAGGTGCGTGCGGCGCCGGTGGCGTCACCTTCTTTCTTGTCGTCGGCCTCATCCTTAGCCTGGTCAGCTGGCCCTTGGGTGCGCTGCTGGTCAAGCTCAAGCCCATGCTGGCAGTCCTCCTCGTATTCCTGGGCGCCTTGCTCCTGGCCGGACAATCCCCGGGCGGTGGCAAGGTTGCCGCTCTGGCCAATCGGTGGATGCTGCCTGATCCGGCAGCCTCCAACGGGCCGGTGCGAGCCATGTTCGTCTATGGGGCCGTCTATAGCCTCGCCTCGACTGCGTGCACTCTCCCGGTGTACGCCTCGATTATCGTCCTGCCCCTCAGCAGCGGGCGTATCGGGGCCGCCCTCCTGACCTTCGGAAGCTTCGCCTTCGCCATGGCAGCACTGATGGTCGGGACGGCCCTCATCGCCGGGCTCTCCGGCAATGCGCTGCTCGTTGGTCTGCAGACCTCGGCGCCCTGGATCGTCCGGGCCGCCGGCCTAGTCCTGATCGTCGTGGGGATTTACGAGGGATACTTCTTCGTCAAGGCGGGGATGTAACGGGCCTGTGGAGGATGCGTTGTTGACCCGGCGCGCCGTGATTAGTGCACTGGCTCCCGCGCTTTGCCTGTTGCTCGATGGATTCGCCGCGGCCTGGGCTGCCTCGCCGCTAGAGGTCCGGATCTCTGTCAAGGGCATGGTCTGTCCCGCCTGACCCGCTTCGGTCAAAGCCGCCGTGTCGCGGCTTCCCGGGGTCGGTCACATAGAGGTGAGCCTGGAGCGGGCCGAGGCAATCGTTCGGTACGACCCGGACCGGATCACCCCCGCCGACATCGTCACCGCCATCACCCGCCTCGGCTTCCAGGCCCGCCTGCTTCCCGGGGGCCCCTGAGGCGGCGCCCGTCCGGTCTTCGCCCTTCCTTGACGGCTCTCCATGCGACCTCATGCCCGCATATTGGACAGGAACTGTCCGAGGCGGTAGAATCCGAGGAGAATGCCTGCCGGCGCGCCACGATCGTCCCAAGCGGCGTATCAAGATTAGGGGGGCCGCCCCGACCACTCGATCGGGGCCGTGGCGGAGACTGGGCTACAATTTGTGGAAGAATTTTCCGACGGGGGAGGGCCTACCGCCAACCGACGTAGGAACGGAGGAAACCATGGCGAAACAGGTTATCGTGTACACCCAGCCCGGGTGAGGGAGTTGCGAGCAGGAGAAGGAGTTTCTTTCTCGCAAGGGTGTGTCCTTCGTGGACAAGAACATTCGAACGGACCCGGCTGCGCTCCAGGAACTCCTGAAGCTCGGCTACCGGGCGACCCCGGTCACCATTATTGATGGGGAAGCGGTGGTGGGCTTTGATCGAGGCAAGATCGAGCGCCTGCTCGGGATGGCCTGACTACAACCCGGCGAAGCCTTGGGCGCCGAGAGAGAAGAAGAATGCCAGCAGCATTCTGCCAGGGGTGAGGGCAGACAGTGGAGATCCCGGCCGGGATCGCGGGCGGGGGCACGTTCGACTGTCCCAACTGAGCTGGCCTCTCGCTCCGGGCGAGCGAACGGAACGGCGCCTGGTCGGTCACCGAAGTCAAGAAGGCGAGCTGCGCCGTGGGCGATGACGTGGTGATCCTCCCGGACGACGTGCAACCAGGGGACATCGTCGAATGCCACGGCGTGAAACAGCGGGTGACCTACGAGTTCGGCGCCTATGCCCTCAAAAAGCTGAAGTGAGTCTCCCGTGGACCCTGCGCTGATCAAAGCCCTCCAGGCTGCCAGGTACATGTACCTCACGACGTACAGCCGCGCCGGGAGGCGCGGCACGGTTCCCGTCTGGCTCTGGTATCACGACGGCGCGGTCTACTTCACCACCCAGCGCAGCAGCCTCAAGGCCCGGCGCATCAGGAACACCGGTCGGGTGACGGTCCACGTGGGGAAACAGGACGGGCCGTCCTTCGAGGGCCATGCGGAATGGGTGGATGACCGGCCGGACCTCGAGGAGGCGCTGCTCCGCGCCTACCGGCGGAAGTATTGGATCATGGTCCCACTCTGGATGGGCCGCCGCATCCGAAAGGGCCTTGCCAGGAAGACCAGCGTCCTGATCCGCATAACGCCTGAACCAATAAGATCATCGCCGGCAGAGCCCGCATCTGTTACCGGATAAGGGGACTTGTCGAGCATTACAGAGCCCCCGGGGGGCGTGGCAGTTCGACGATCTCCGTTGGCCCTGTGTCTGCCGTTCCCGCCTATGCCTCTTCCCGTTTTTCCCGACTGCTATCGCAGTACCACCGGCACCACCACACCAAGCGCCCCCCTTGGTTGAGGATCTGGCCGGTCCGAGCGACGAATCGAGGGCCGGGAGTAGAAGTTGACATAATTGGCAACGGCCCTGTTAACGAGGCCATAGGGCGTTTTCCGGGGAGGCCGCGGAGCGCGGGTTTGAAGAGCAAGCGGTCATATTCTGCGAAGGTTCCGGTGATCTGAGCCTGGTGACGGGTGGGGCTGCGTTCCATGACAGTCCCTCCGTGTGGGTAGCCGGGATCCGGGGGCTCTCATCATGCCAGAGGACGCCTGGAGCTTCATCACCCTTGATTGCGGCTGTAGGGCCACGCTATGGATTCTGCAGGCAGGGCGGAAAGATTTTGCTTGACAAGATTGGTATGGTGATAGTATAAGCATATGATATTATTTCAGGGAGGGCAGCATGCCTCTGGTCGAGCGCGAAGGCCTCCCCCAGAAGATCATTGCCCAGGTGAGGCGGCTCATCGCCGCGGGGCATTGGCAGCCCGGCAGCAAGCTCCCGCCCGAGCGGGAGTTGACCGTGCTTTTCGGGGTGAGCCGCACGGCCCTCCGGGAAGCCCTGAGTATCCTCTCCGCCTACGGCATCCTCCGGATTCATCATGGAGGCGGCATCTATCTTGCCGAGTCTCTAGACGAGTCCATCCTTGAGCCCCTCGGGTTCGTCCTCCCGGTGAACCAGAGCACGCTCCTCGAGCTCATGGCCGTCCGCAAGCTCCTCGAAGTGGGAGCGATCGAGCTGGCGACCAAACTTGCGACGGAGTCCGACCTCGCCGACCTCAGGCAAGCTGTGGAGGACATCCAAAACAAGCTCGCCACTCTGGAGGAGCGGGTGAAGGCAGGCGTCCGGTTCCACATGGCAATCGCCCGGGCTAGCCGCAACAAGCTCCTGCAGCGCATGCTTTCCAACCTGATCGACCTCTTCGTCGCGAGCCACCGGGTGACGCTCAGCTTCGAGGAGGGGGTCCTTGCGGGGCAGCAGGACCACCTCGAGATTCTGCAGATCATCGAGAGCCGAAACCCCGAGCGGGCCAAGCAAGCCATGCTGCGGCACCTCGAGGTCACCGAGCAACAACTCCTCCGGCTCACGCGGGCCCCATCGGAAAAGAAGGGCACACGCCATGCCACCAAGCGGCCAGGCCGACCTCGATCGGCCCAAACTAGGTGACCCGGTTCCTGGCTCCGGCACCCGCGAGAAAGCCCAGGCCGTCTCCGTTCTGGTGGCCGCCCTCCGCCTCATCGACCGCCTGCGCAATACCGCCATCATCGGCCTGTTCGCCGTCATGACCGTGACGTACTTCACGGTCCTCAGCAGCCGCTATATCCCCGCCATCGGCGCCGTGAACTGGGCCGAGGAGCTGACCCGGTACCTGAACATCTGGATGCTCTTTCTGGCCTTCGGGTACGTCCTCCGCCGACACCAGCACATCGGCATGGACGCCATTGTTGGCCTCCTCCCGCCAGGGATTCAGCGGGGCCTGTGGTGTGTGAACGACGGGCTCCTCCTCTTCTTCTTAGTCGTCCTCGGCTTCTACGGGGTGGTCATGGTCGAGCTCAACATGACCCAGGAGGCCCCATCCCTGAAACTCGTCGGGGTGGAGTTCCTCCTGGGCTGGCCGGTCCGGATGGGGTGGCCGTACCTAGCCATCCCCGTGGGCGCCATCCTGACGGCCCTGGACCTCGTGGCCATCCATGTGGATCCCGACCTCCGACGCAAGCTAGCCGAGAAGGACGCGCTGGACGCCCCGGCCCTGTGAGCCAGCCCGCGGCCGCTCACTGAGGCCACCTCGAAGGGGACTCGCCCCATGGAACTCGGGATCATCTTCGGCCTCTTCTGCTTTCTCCTGGTACTCGGGACCCCCATCGCCCTCAGCATTGGGCTGTCAGCCCTAGTGGGCATGGTCCTGACGAACATCCAGCCGACGCACCTCATCACGAAGATGTTCGGGGGCGTGGACTCCACTGCCCTGCTCGCCGTCCCCTTCTTCATCCTGGCCGGGGAAATCATGAGCAGGGCGGGGATCATCCGGGACTTGGTCGACTTGGTCGACTCCATCGTGGGGCGAGTGCGGGGCGGGCTGGCCTACGTCAACATCCTGGCGAGCATGGTCTTCTCCGGAGTGTCGGGCTCCACCGTGGCGGACACCTCGGCAATCGGCTCCGTCCTCATCCCCGCCATGACGGCGAAGGGCTTCCACAAAGACTTCAGCGTCTCCGTCACGGTGGCGGCCTCGACCATGGGGCCCATCATCCCGCCGAGCATCCTCATGGTCATCTACGCCAACATCGCCAACGTGTCGGTGGGGCGGATGTTCCTCGGGGGGGTCCTCCCGGGCGTGGCCATCGCCGCGATCCTCTCGGTGATGGTCTTCGTCGTGTGCCGGCGCCGCGGGTACACGTTCCAGGAGGTGCCGCCGGGCGGGCGGGACATCCTCCTCCGCCTGGCTCGCTCGCAGGGGATCCTCTGCCTTCCGGTGCTCATCGTGGGTGGCATCATCTCGGGGCTCTTCACGGCCACGGAGGCGAGCGTGGTCGCCGTGGTGTACTCCCTTCTGTACTCGGTCCTCGTCCGGCGGTCCCTGGGGGGGCGGGACGTCCCGGACCTCCTCCTCCGCTCGGCCGGGACATCGGCCATCGTCATGATCATCATGTCCGTCGCAGCGCCGTTCGGGGACATCTTGAGCCGGCTGCATTTCCAAGATGCCGTCGTGTCCCTGCTCTACGGGATCTCCTCGCGGCCCGGCGTGCTCCTCCTGGTGATCCTCTTCTTCATGCTCATCCTGGGCTGCTTCGTGGAGGCCACCGCGATGACGATCATGTTCGCGGGGACCTTTGCGGCCATCGGCCAGCAGCTCGGCTATGACCCCGTGCACTTCGGGGTGACTATGGTCTTCGCCATGATCATCGGCTCTGTGACCCCGCCGGTCGCCATCAGTCTGTACGTGGGTCTGGCGATTGCCCAGATCTCGATGCGCGAGGTGATGCGGATGATCTGGACGTTCATTCCGGCCCTGATCGTCGCCTTGCTTCTGACCGCCTACATGCCGGACCTCGTGCTGTTCATCCCCCGGCTGTTCTTCCGCTAGCGGACGCGGACCGCCCGGGGGGGCGTGAGTCGCCGAGTGGGAGTGAAGGGGAACCGGTCAACACACCAGAAGGAGGATGTGCCATGAGCGAGAAGCGAACGCGCGGATTGGGCTATGGCCTTGTGGCCGCGGCCGTGGTGCTGGGGCTAGCCTTGGGCGTGGCGGGGCCGGCGGCGGCCGCCAAGGCCGAATTCACCATGCGGTACGGCGGGTACCTCGCCGGGAAGGATCCTACCAACGTGGCGATGCAGCGGATGGCCGAGCTGGTGGAGCAAAAGACGGGCGGTCGGGCGAAGATCGACGTGTTCACCGACGGGAAGCTTGGCAATGAGCGGGAGGTGACGGAGAGCGTTCGGCTGGGGAACGTGGAGCTGGTCGCAACCCTGGGGACCGGCCTGGCCCAGTACGTCCCCGAGGTCGGGGTCTTGGAGCTCCCCTTCACCTCCACGGACAGCCGCGTAGCCACCAAGATGTTCCTCGACGTCATGCCGGACGTAGCCAAGCTCTCCGTCCCGAAGGGCTTCCGCCCCCTGACGGCGTGGGACATCGGGGTGCGCGGCATCCTGACCAAGAAGCCGGTGCGGAAGCTGGAGGACCTGCAGGGGATGAAGATCCGCGGGCCGGCCCCCCTCTATCTCGGCACCCTGAAGGCCTTGGGCGCGAACCCCGTCTTCTTCGCCTGGACGGACATCTACATGGCCCTCCAGACGGGGGCGGTGGACGGCATGGAGGCCTCGCCCCAGATGATCTATCCCTCCAAGTTCCACGAGATCGGGAAGTACTTCACTGTGAGCCGCCACATCGACCCCGGCTACTACCTCCTCATCAACGAGCAGTACTGGCAGAAGCTCCCGCCCGACATCCAGAAGGCGGTGAAGGAGGCGGCGGACGAGGCCATCTCCGTCATCTGGGAGAACGGCGGGAAGATTTGGGAGGAGCACGCGGAGAAGATGAAAAAGGAGGGGGTTGAATTCATCGAGGTCCAGGACTACCCGAAGTGGGTGAAGGCCGTGGAGGAGTTCCGGTTGGACTACGCGAAGAAGCTCGGCCCGGAGGCGCCGCCGCTCTACGAGAAGGTCAAGCAGTCCGTGGCCAAGTGGGAGAAGCACTACGGGATCAAGCGGTAGCGCGAGAGGCCGAATTGTGAACACCGGGGGAGTTGGGAGGCAGACGCGCCAGGCTCCCCCGGCAGGACCCTCCTGTAGGAGTCCATCATGTACGAATAGGAGTCCATCATGTACGAACATGAGGTGGTCGCGAATCCGAGCTTCAAGGACGTCTCCGCAGCGGAGTTCCAGGCCCGAGCCGCCACACTCCGGGACGGCATGCGGGAGCGGGGCCTGGATTGCCTGTTTATCTTCGGCTCCTACAGCGAGGCCACCTACACGCTCTACGTCGGCAACTTCCGCCCTTTCACCACCTCCGCTGCCATTGTCCTCCCGCTGGAGGCGGAGCCGGTCATCCTCTCGACCTGGGGCCAGCTCGAGAGTGTCCGCAACCAGTCATGGATCTCTCGCATCCGGTGGGTGGGCGGCCTCCTGAGCGACCTTTACGGCGGGAGCACGGCGGAGGCGGAGCATGCCTCTAACCCGGCGGACATCTTCCGGGAGTTCCGGATCGGCCGGATGGGGCTCATCAACGAGGCCAAGATCCCTTGGCCGGTCCTCGGACGTCTGAAGGCCGCCCTGCCGGGGGCACACTTCGAGGACGCCTCGGACCTTCTTCACCGCGCCATGGAGATCAAGAGCCCCGCCGAGGTTGAGCTCCTCCGGCGCGCCGCGGCGATCGGGGACGCGAGCACGGAGCTGGCCTTCGGGCTCATCGCCAAGGAGCGTGAGCGGCTGAGCGAGATCGACGTCTGGGCCGCGGTCCAGGCGGACGTCCTCCGGCAAGGCGCCGAGGTCATGGAGTCCAACTACACGGTGGCGGCCGGACCGCCGGGGATCCCGGGCCGGTGGGCCAGTACCCGGCGCTTCCGGGAGGGCGATCTGATCCGCCTCGACTTCCACTGCCGGTACAAGGGTTACTTCAATGACTGTGGGCGCATGGTCAGCCTGGGGCCGCTCCCCCCAGAGCACGCGGACATCATGCGCACGGGCGGGGAGGCCATCCAGCTCGTAATGGCGCACATCCGCCCCGGCATCCCGGCCAAGGCAGTCTACCAGCCGGTGGAGGCCTACCTGCGGAAGACCAAGTTCTTCCCTTACTTCGAGAACGACGGGGCTGTGGGCCACCATATCGGGACCTTCTTCTATGGGCACCTGGGCTACGGGGGCTTCCTTCTCGACGGGGTGACGGAGGACGTCCTGTCCCCGAATATGGTACTCGCCGCCCGCATCGCGCTCTGGAAGTACGAATACGGCCCGTTCCTCATCGAGACCTCCGTTCGGGTAACCGAGGACGGAGTGGAGCCCCTCAACAAGGTCACTCTCGCGCCGGTGCAGCTGTGACGAGGGACGGCAGGATCGATGGAAGCCATGAGGATTGAGCAGATTCACAGGGCGATCTATCGCATCACGGCCCCGTTCGATCGGACGGGTACCGTGTTTCTTTACCTGGTGAAGGGAGAGCGGCTCACGCTGATTGACACCGGCGCGGCCGACTCCCCCCGGACGGTTATGCAGACGGCGCTCGCGGAGATCGGCCTGTCCCTGGGCGATGTGGAGCTGATCCTCAACACCCACGCCCACCTGGATCATTCGGGGGGGAATAGAGAAACGCAGCGGATCGCCAATGCTGCTATCCACATGCATGCGGACGATCTTCCGATGGCGGAGTCGACCGCAGCGCAGGTCGAGTTTCACACAGCCCCGCTCCGGGTCCTGGAGCTTCCCCCCGAGGCGATACAGGAGCGAGCTGACCACGTCACCCGGAACGCGGGCGAGCCGGCCGGGGCGGATGTCCTGCTGAAGGAGGGGGGCGTGATCGATCTCGGGTCGGGGGTGCGCTTCCACGTGCTCCATTGTCCGGGCCATTCCCCAGGCCACGTGGCCTACTACTGGGAGTCCGAGGGCATCCTATTCACCGGGGACGCCGTGCAGGGTCAGGGAGCTCGGCTGGGAAGCTACCCGTACTATTTCGACGCGCCGAGGTACCGCCGCTCCCTGCGAAAGCTCCAGGAGCTGGATTGTCCGACCCTCTGCCTGGGCCATGCCTTTCACGGCGGTACTCTGATGAACAGCCCCCTGCGTGCCGGGCTGGAGGCAAGGGTCTTCCTCCAGGCCTCTGTGGAGGTGGCAGACACGATTCACAGAGCCGTGGGCGTGGCGCTGCAGCAAGGGCCAGGGCTGAGCAAGCGCGAGATCGCTCTGGCGGCCCTGTCCGAACTCCTCTATGAGATTCCCCAACTGCGCCTGCGTCGAACAGGCATGCCGCTACTCGCAGGTCCCACGCTCTTGAGCCATATCGAGGCGGCCATGGAAGGGAGCTATCCGGCATAAGTCGCGCCCACCCCCTACTGACCGATTACATGGAATACAGGACGTGGAGTACGTGACTACGTTGCGAATTACGTGTACTTCTTCCGGGTCCGCCGCCTTTCGGCAAGCCAACCCCGCCAGGCAGCGTCGGTTTCTGGCCGCGCCTACCCCTTCAATCCAGTGAAGGCGATTCCCTGGACGAAATACCGCTGGAGGGCCAGGAAGAAGATGATGGCCGGGATCGTGGCCAGGACCGAGGCGGCCATGCCGATCCCGTAGTAGGCGATGGATTGCCCGCCCACGGTGCCCCCGCCCACGAAGGTGGCGAGGCCCACGGGTAGGGTCCGGGTCGTATCGGTGTTGGTCACGATGAGCGGCCACATGAAATCGTTCCAGCTCAGCAGGAAGAGAAAGATGGCCACGGCTGTCAGCGCCGGCCGGGACAGCGGCAGGACCACCCGGAGCAGGACGCCCAGGCGGCTTGCCCCATCAATCACGGCCGCCTCCTCCAGTTCCCGGGGGATGCCCTGGAAGAACTGGCGGAGCAGGAACACGCCGAAGCCGTTGGCCACCGTGGGCATGATCAGGCTGAAATAGGTATCGGTCAGGTGCACCTTGGCCAGGCCGATGAAGAGCGGCACGATGGTGATGTGAACCGGCACCAAGATGGTGGACAGGATCAGCAGGAAGAGCCACTCCTGGCCCCGGAAGCGCATCCGGGCGAAGGCATAGGCCGCCGGGACGCTCACCAGAAGGCCCAAGGCCGTCGCGCCCCCCGCCACCACCAGGCTGTTCAGCAGCCAGCGCTCCAGCCTAAATTTCTGGAAGACCTCTACATAGTTCTCCAGCGTGAATGTCTTGGGGATCCAACGGGGCACCAGGCTCAGGATCTGGCCCTCCGGCTTCAGCGAGGTGGACAGGAGCCACAGCAGGGGACCCAGCCAGAGGATCAGGACCAGGGCCATCACGACGTACAGACCCAGCCGGACGAGATGCTGGACCCGGATGAATCCCGCTTCGCGGGACTCCCGCGAGACCAGCCGGAACTGAATGACCGTCACCACCAGGAGCAGGCCGAAGAGCGCGTAGGCAATGGCCGCGGCGTAGCCCATCTCGAACCAGGTGAACCCAACGACATACAAATAGTTGACGATCGTCAGGGTGCTGTTGCTGGGACCGCCCTGGGTCATCACGTACACCTGGCCGAAGACCTGGAACGACTTGGCGATGGACATGACCACCACGAAGAAGGTGACCGGGCGCAGCGACGGGAGGACCAGGTGCCAGAACTCCTGCCAGGCGTTGGCGCCGTCCATGCGCACCGCCTCGCGGAGCTCGACCGGGATCTCTTGGAGCCCCGCCAGGTACATGATCATGTTGTAGCCGGCCGTCCACCACATGGTGGCAATGATGATGGACAGCATGGCGGTCTCGGGCGCGGCCAGCCAGGGGAGGGGCGCGACGCCGAGCTTGCCCAGGTAGTAGTTCACGATCCCCGCCCCCGTGGGATCGAGGATCCAGCGCCAGAGGATGCCGACGACGGACACCATGATGACGTAGGACGCGAAGACCGACAGGCGGGTCAGCATGCGCCCGCGCAGCGGCTGGTTCAGGAGGAGGGCCAACCCCAACCCCAGGAGGGCCATCACCGGGACGATGACCGCGGTGTACAGCAGGGTGTTCTTGAGGGCGGTGGCGAACAGCGGGTCCTTCACCAGACGGGCGTAGTTCTCAAGGCCGACGAACGTCGGCGTGCCGATGATCTTCCAGTTGGTCACGCTGACGAACGCGCTGAACAGGGCAGGGAGGAGGAAAAAGGGCAGGAACACCAAGAGGTAGGGGGCGAGAAAGAGGTAGGGGGCGGTCCCGCCTACGTGGCGGGATCGCCCCCCGGTCGCCATCGAGACTCTGGTCGCCCCGTCGGGCATGGTGGGCGGCCGGTTACTTCCCGGCCAGGATCGCATTCACCGCCGCCTCGGCGTCGGTGAGCGCCTGCTCGACCGTCTTCTTCTTTTGGACGATGGCCTCCCACGCGCTCACCAGCGGGCTGGCGGGATCGTGGGTGAAGATCTTGGTCTGCTGGAGGATGGGCGGATTCAGGACCCACCCCGCCTCCGGCTGGATCCCCGGCGTGAAGGCGTTCCAGAGGGGCATTCCTTTGAAGTCGCCGCTGTTCAGGATGGACCGGCGCGCCGGGGCCTGTCCCCCCTTCACCCAGGTCATGCTGTTCTCGCTCATGTAGCGGATGAACTTCATGGCGGCCAGTTGCTTGGCCCGGTCGGGCTGCTTGCCCAGGACCAACTGATGGCTCATGCCCCAGGAGGCATACTGCCCGAAGATCCGCGGGAAGGGGGCCGTCTTGAACTGCAGGCCCTCCTGCCGGAGGCCGCTGTTGATCAACCAGGGGCCGATCCAGATCATAGCCGCCTGCTTGGTGAGGAACGCCTTGTTGATGTCGGTCATGACCGGCGGCGCCACCTTGTGGACGTGGATGAGATCGGACATGAACTGGAATGCCGCCCGCCCCTTGGCGTCATTGAAGGCTGCCTTCTTCAGGTCGGACGTGAACATGCTCCCGCCCTGCTGCTGGAGGAAGGCCATCCAGTAGCGGACCGGCCACGCCGTCGAGGAATGGATGGCCAGGCCCCACTGATTGGGAGCGATCGTCAGCTTCTTGGCGGCCGCGATGAACTCCTCCATGGTTTGCGGGGGCCTGTTCGGATCCAGGCCGGCCTTCTCGAAGAGCTCGGTGTTGTAGAAGAGACCCAGGATGTGCGTGTCCAGCGGGAGCCCGTATCGTTTTCCGCCGATCACCCCCAGATTCCAGGCGCGGGGAACGAAGTCCTCCGCCTTCACGCCGGCCTCGCCCAACAGCTCGTCCATCGGCTGCAGGGCCCCGAAGCTCGCCATCTCCGGCAGGACCGTCACCCACATCAGCAGGACCTCGGGGGTTCCGCCCGCCTGGATGGAGGTCACCAGCTTGCTGTGCATCAGGTCCCACTGGTAGAAGGAAGGATCGACCTCGACGTCCTTCTGGGAGGCGTTGAAGGCCTTGATCATCTCCTCCCAGCGCCCCTTGTCATCCCCGCTCAGCCCGCTCCAGGCATTGATCTTGGTCGCCGCCTGCGCGGTCGACCAGCTCCAGGCCGCAAGCAGGGCCACCACGCCAATGACCCACCCGGTTCGTCGCATGACTCTCCTCCTTGCGTTTGGTGTTGCTCTGCCGCCTGGACAGGCGGCAGGTCGCCACTCCTTCCGTGAGAAGCATCGATACCGCACGTCGTGTCCCCTTGTCAAGCGCCAGCGGGTCGCGGGGCGCGCCTACCCGCCGCCAGCCTCCAGCCAGCCCATCCCTTCAGGGCGCCCAGGGTCAGGCCGCGGACCGTGAACCGATGCATCGTGCCCATGAACGGGACCACTGGCAGGATAGTCATGACCCCGAGGGCAGCCAAGGGCATGCTGGGCTGCCACTACGGGTCGCAGAGGCCGGCTGAGAGGCATGGAGGGCATGGAGATCGCGAGACGGTCGCGCGGCTATACGGACTTCAACAGCCAGGACTTCCAAAGGACCTCGAAGATGACGCCGCCGACGGCCCGGGTATCGAAATGGCAGGCCTTCACGGTCCCCTTGTAGGTCTCGACGTAAGCCTCCGCCTTCATCAAGGGTGTGAAACCCGCCGCCTCGAACTGTCGGACCATCCCGTCGTAGTCCTCCGTGTTGAACGCCAGGTGGTGTAGCCCCTCGCCTTGGGCCTCCAGGAACTCGTGGAAGGGCGATTCCCCTTCCAGGGGCTGGATCAGTTCCAGCTCGATCCGACCCAGCATGGCCTTCCCCTGACGGAGCTTCATGTGCGACGGCTTCCCCCGGAACCAGTACTTGTCTGGTGTGCTGTCATACACGGTAAACGGGCCGAGCCCAAATATCCCCTCGTAGTATTCCACCGCCTTCCCCATATCCCGCACGACGACGCCGATCTGGCCGATCTCGGGCAGGTGCAGCTTTTTCCTCAATGCCGCCGCTTGTTCCATCGCACGCTCCCTCAAATCATTGCATCCTAGAAGGACGATCAGGAGGTTGGGCGGACCAGGTCCGATGGAGTCCTAACAGGCCCGGCCGGAAGACTGAGGGGCTCATCTGGCGAAGGGCCGGGGAGATCTCGGGTCTGAAGCCCATCTCCGCCAGTACGTCGCGCTCCAGGTCGCACCCCGGGGCGATCTCCAGAACCTCCACCCCGCGCTCCCCGAGTCTGAATACCGCCCGCTCGGTCACGTAAAGCACCGGTTGCCCCCGTTGCCGGGCCCGCTCGCCATTGAAGGTCACATGCTCCACCCTGGCCGGGAATTTCATCGTCTCGCCCCGGCTCACCACCCGCACCGCGCCGTTCTCGATCTGGACGCTCCCCGCCTTCGAGAACGTTCCGCAGAAGACGACCCGCTTCGCGTTCTGTGAGATGTCGATAAAACCTCCGCAGCCCGGGAGCTTCGTCCCGAATTTGCTCACGTTAACGTTGCCCTGGCGGTCCAACTGGGCGAATGAGAGGAAGGCGAGGTCCAGCCCACCTCCCTGATAAAAACTGAACTGGGAGAGTTGGCCGATGATCGCCTCAGGGTTCACTTGTGCAGCTAGCGCCCGCCCGCGCATGGGGATCCCCCCGATTGTCCCCTGCTCCACGGTGAAGGTGACCTCGCCGACGACTCCCTCATGCGCGGCCACCACTGGGACTCCGTCACAGATCCCGAATCCGATGTTGATCACAGCACCGGGGAACAGTTCCAGCGCAGCCCGGCGGGCAACAACGGCCCGTTCGCCCAGTTCCAGGTCCGGGGGAGGCGAGTAAGGTATCCTTGTCTCACCCGAGCAGGCAGGATTGTAGCGCTCCTCCCCAAAGATCTGCCACGCATCAGGGTTCACCACGACGCCATCCACAAGGATGCCTGGCACCTTGACGGCCTGCGGGTGCAGGCTGCCGCGGCTCACAAGGCGCTTGACCTCCGCCAGCACGAGGCCGCCGGAGTTGTGCGCCGCCTGAGCCACGGCCAGCGGTTCCAGGAACGCCGGTTCATGTTCCATGCTGATGTTGCCGAACTCGTCCGCCGTGGTGCCCCGGACGATAGCTACGTCAATGGGAAGTACCCGGAAGGCGAGCCACTCGTTTCCGTCGAGCTCGATCACCTCGACCAGGTCCTCGCGCGTGGCGGCGTTCAATTTGCCCCCCTCCAGGCGGGGATCCACGAAGGTGCCCAGCCCGACGTGGGAGAGGACTCGCGGCTTCTTGCTGGCGCTGGCCCAGATCATCTGCCCGACCACGCCTTGAGGGAAGCAATACGCCTCAACCTGATTCCTCAAGGCAAGATCCGCCATCCGAGGCGAATCCCCCCAACCGGGGGAGATGACCCGCCGCACCAACCCCGCGTGGGCGAAGTGGCTCCCGCCCCCCCCCCCGCCGTCCCCCCACCCCCCGGCCCGGGTTAGGGGGGGCCCCCGGGCTCTTCGAGGGCGCCCCCGCCGAGAAGCCCCGCCGCGATTGCCGGGCGATCGAGTTCCTCGAGTCCTCGATCGGCAGGAAGATCATGGTCGCGCTCGCGGGGCTGCTGCTCTGCGTCTTCCTGATCACCCACCTCGCCGGAAACCTGTTCCTGTTCGCCGGCGGCCCGGCCTTCAACCATTATGCGGAGTTGCTTGAGAGCAACCCCCTTCTGCCGCTGGCAGAGGGCGGACTGCTCGTCGTCTTCCTCGTCCACATCGCGCTCGCGATCCGGGCGTGGCGGGCCAACCGCGCGGCGCGCCCCGTCGGCTACCAGTCCTGCGCCGACAAAGGCTCGCGCACGCCGGGCTCGCGCACCATGGCGGTCAGCGGCTCTTTGGTCCTGATCTTCATCCTCGTCCACGTCGCGACCATCAAGTATCAGGTCGGCGGCGCGAAAGGCCCGGATATGTTCGCCCACGTGGCCGGCTGGGTCTCCCGCCCTCTGTGCGCGGGCTGCTACGG